>ENA-OYXX01000098-OYXX01000098.1-human-gut-metagenome-genome-assembly--contig:-NODE-98-length-38362-cov-5.029499_pt1 | contig 38362 bp, 19 predicted proteins | sample MGYA00243976_ERZ653434 | MGnify/ENA primary metagenome ERZ653434 (study PRJEB26926, sample SAMN06165112) | human gut metagenome | biome: ENVO:00009003; feature: ENVO:2100002; material: ENVO:00002003...
TATTTGTACATGTACGTAAATTCGTAGGGATGGTCGCCCTTGGCAGAATGGCGGTGAGTACCGACATACGCCACTTCATCGGCATCCATGTAGCCTTCTGTGTGACCTGTGTGTCCCCACTGACCGATAAACCCTGTATAGGAAGGTACGGAGAGTTCTGTCGATGTTTTGCCGTGTCGGAAGGTTCCCTTGGTACCTTCGTCCTCAGATGCCGTGGCTGCAAGGATATAGAGGCGGTTGTAGTTGCCTTCAGGGAGGGTGATGGTATCGCCGTGGCATGCCTTGCCGTTGAGGAGCGCCGAGTTTTCAAGTCTGAAAGGCACACCCAGAGCAGTGATGGATGAAGGCACGAGTTCGGCAGCGTAGCTGTAGCCGCCGCAGAAGTCTGCGTCCTGTGCAAACTTGTTCCAGCTGAAGCACTTCTTGTCGTAGTTCAGAGGAATCTGTTCGTAGGTGGCAAGGTCCTTACTTTCGGCGGGTGCGAATTTAACCTTGTAAGTCTTCATGCCGAAGGGACCTACTTTAACGTCGAGTGCATTGCCTGAGAAGGATGCGTTGCCTATAGTCCTTTCAGTACCGTCTGCTTCCACTGCCGCTACGATCGGGCGCGCGAAGGTAACCTTGCCGGTCTTTGCGCCGTCGCCTGCCGTTTCATACAGACGCACAACATATTCGTCGCCGTTCTGTGCCTTCTTCAGAGCCTTCATGGCGAGGTCTTTGTTGTCTACGCTTGCCATTGAGAACGACTTTCCGAGCGGACCGGCATGCCTGGTGGCGGAGAATGCCTTGATGCGCTGGTTGAGACCGTCGGCAGCTGTCGAGGCAATCGTCTTATCTACCGCACCGCTATGTCCGGTAAGGGTGTAGGTGAAAGTGTGGTGACCGAAGTCCTGATGATCCTGATATGGGTAGCTCTTCTTTGTCTTGGGCGTGTGGAGGAGAGTGAGACGAAGATTGTTGTCGGCGGGCTTATCCCATCCGTACTTGCAGTCGTTCATCACCGTCACGCCATAGTTGCCGTCGCTGAGGTCCGCCCAGCGTTGCGAGTACACTTCGTAAGCATTGTCGACATTGTTGCCGCGTTCTATGGTGCCGAGTCCGAGGTCGTAAGTCGCCTTGGGCGCTGATACTGTCAGCGGGAACTCAGCTTTGACGAGAGCATTGGTAGTAGCCCAGTCGACATCATTCACGAAATCGATGCGGTCGGCGAGCGCACCTTCATACAGGCGGATATACTGCCTGAATTTTGAATCGCCATGCCCTTTTTCCACGCAGAGAGTGGTACGCACCGGTCCTTCTTCTATTACCGACATCGTTACATTTTCATCTATCGACTGAGGCTCTGCGTCGACAGTCTTCTTGATGATTTCCCATGCCGGCCAGCTATAAGATTCGTTGTCGGTAAATATTGCCAGGCGGATTGCCTTGCCGTCGGCAACGAGCTGTTTGCCGTTGCGCTTGTCCACCAATGAAGTAATGTCACCCTTGTCGTCGAGCGTGATGGCATATACGGAGTTCCCGACAGTGCGGACACCTGCCTTCGGCGCCGCAGCTTTGTAGCTGCCAGAGAAGCGGAGGTCGTAGACCGCATATCCGTTTGCCGGCACGGTTGCTTCCACAAGCACTTTTGCCCTGCCGTTTTCGACGCCGAGAATCTGTGCGGCTACCGGATTGCCGTTCTGGTCGTATGCCTGCACCTTGCCGGGACGCCCTTTGACAGATACTTCAAGCTCTACAAGATCGGTGGCCTCATGTCCGAGTGCATTATAGAGCACGACCGGAGTACCCTTCACGCGGGTGTCGAGCTGCGAGGCAACGGCACCTACCGAATGAGTGAGGACGTCGGAGAACTGTTTGAGCGAGAGGAGCTCATCGTTCCATGAAAATTCATAAGCACGCGGTATGGATGTGCCGGTAAGGTCGTCGTGGAACTGATGAAAAATGAATCGGCGCCATGCCTCGGAGAGGAAATCGACCGGATACTGCGTGAGCCCGAGAGCTTCCGATGCTACCGACGAGCGCTCCGCTGCGTCGCCGAGCAACTCATTCTGGCGGTTATAGAGTTTCATTGCGGCCTGGGAAGTGTAGCAGCCCGTGCCGTGAACGTCCATCAGAAGTTCACCATCATAGCGGGGCAGTTCAGGATGCGAGCTGTAAGGCTGATAATCCTTGAAAAGCTGGTCAGAGGTGACACTGAGAATCTTCACGGGTCCGTCGTTCTTGCCGATTGCGTTACAAACAGCTTCCACCGACTGTATGGACGGTGAGCCGCCTATGTCGCCGGTGCCATAATAATGGAATACCTTGCCGAGGGGACTTTCGGCAGCGCGGTTGATGAGATCGCGGTTCTGAGTGAGGTCTTCATTTTTCCATCGGCGACCGTAGTCGAAGCCATGAGCCATCATTATCTCAGATCCGTCCACGCCTCGCCACAGACCGATTGTGTAAGGATATTTCTTATCGCCGTGGAAGGGATGGTTACGCCATCCGAGCTTCTGCGAAGAGAATCCTATCAGACCGCAGTGCGCGGCTACCGAAGGTAGCGTCCAGCCGAAACCGAAGCAGTCGGGAAGGAAAATATCGGTGCTTTCAACTCCGAACTCATTGCGGTAGAATTCCTGTCCGAGCATTACGTTACGTATCGCCGACTCTATCGAAGGCACGATAGCGTCGTTGGCTTCCCAGCTGGCTCCGCTGATATGCCAGCGCCCCGACTTGATGTATTCTTTCATCAGTTCGTACTCGCGCGGGTAATATTCTTTCATCCAGGCATACTTGGAGCCGCCTTCGAAGTTGAATACGTAGTCGGGATATTTTTCGAGCAGTTTTAGATTCTGGTCTATCGTGTTCCACACATATTGTCCGATGGTGGTCTGGATATCCCAGTTCCATTGCGTGTCAAGATGGGCGTCCGACACCAGATAAGCGGTGGCCTGACCGTTGCTTCCGGTCTGTTGCGCATCCGCTGCCGCGGCGGCGGCAAGAAGTGCGAGAGCTGCTATACTCAGCTTGCATTTTGCTTTCATAATATTTAAATGAAGTAGTGATTATGATAGTTTACATGTGCAAATGTAATGTCAAAGCGGATAATGACGGGTATCAAATAGTGACGATTTGCGCTAAAATAACGCATCTTTACCCGTTTGACATTAATTTACACGTTATTGACCTGTACCAACCACTGACACAGGTCTTCGCTTAGCGCTTTAAAACCTTCCGACCGGATATTATGTACAGTCCGGCAGGCAACGAGCCGAATGTCGAAACTGTTCCGACTCTTATGCCCTGAAGATTGTAGACCGGCGCAGCAGCATCCATGTTTTCCACCACAGGGATATCTATGCCGTTGGTTTCGCCTTCGTCGTAGCGGACTGCGCAAGAATCATAGCCTGCAATCTTGGTGAAGTACGCATGGAAGGGTTCGACATCCGTCGTTGTCACAAAGTTGGCGAACGTTTCGTCAAGACCCATGACAGCAACCGGCGTCTTTGTGGATATGCATCCTACAAAACTGCCTGCGGTGCTGACATTGTCTACAGTCCGTAACCCGTCGGTAGTGATAGTGACGTTCTTAGCGGAGAATGTGACAGCGCTTCCCGTATGGTCGAACGGCATTCCCCCGAAATTTCCGGCCACACCTACAAGGAGCGGCTGACCCGCCGGTATTTCTGTATCCGAATGAGCGAAAACGAGTGTTCCGCGCCGTGCCCCCATGAATTTCTTGAGGAATATCGACTTACCGGTGTCGCTTGTGGAGGTGAACCAGTCGACCGTATTACCGTCAGCCTCCACGTTCTCTACAGGGAACGGCAGGAACAACGTCGACCATGCCGGCATATTTTCGCGGGTATAGCTGGCTTCCTCTGCCACAAATGCACGGGGTACGCTCAGTTCATAGCCGTCCTTAACACGGAAAACCTCCGCCTTGTCGCCATAGACGATATTCGAGATAGTCTGGCGATAGACACGCAGCACTCGTGCCGCCAGTACGGCATCCTCGTCGAGGTACATTATCAGGTTGGGATTTGCGTCAGGTACGCCTATCGTGCGCGGCGACTTGCCTGTCAGATATACTGCTGTGACATCTGACGGCAGTGAATAGTTCTGGTTTGTGGAGGGAATGCGCTCAACAGTGCCGTCGGCTTTCCACATGCAGTCCATGTTGAATACCTTGTCGACAGAACTGATGACGCCGTTCGTTGCCGACGTCTGACGCGAAAGCACGAAGCGGTGGAAGCCGGGTGTGCCGTCAGGCTGGAACTTGTAGTACACATCGGCTGTTTCGCCTGCGCGGATGGATATTGTGTTGCCCGACACGCGCTTGCCGTCAACAAACATGTATGTCTCGCCGTAGAAGTCATCGCCGGTGTTTGTGATGGTGTATTTCACACGCTGCCATTGTCCTGCCACTGATACGCCCTCAAGGGTCAGCTTATCCACCTGCAGCCGCGTGCCGTTACCCGGACGGGCGCTTACCCGCATCTTGTCGGACGATACGGTCAGCGCGATGTTATTGCGGTCGCTGTTCATGTCATCGAGCCATTCGCTGCTGCCGCTGCGACGGCTGACGCCGCGAAGTGTATATTCGCCGTCGGCAAGACCGGCACCGAATCTGACGGTTATCGATTTACCATATCGGTCGGCAGGATTATATGTGTCCGTACTTATGCCGAACGGCTCTCCTACCCGGTTCCCTTCGGCATCATAAACCACAAATCCGTGCTCTATCTCATATCTGTTCAGGAGCAGCGTGCGGATATTGTACGAGAAATATAGTGATACATTGCCATCGGCGTCGCGTGCCGTGGCGGATTGTCCGGGCAGAAGTGCGGATATGGCACAGCGCACGATTTCATTGTCATCCCCGGTATATTCCGGCCGGAGGTTTACGATGACGTTCTGACCCATTGAATATCCGTTGGCGTCTGACGAGCCGCCTATGCCTTGTGAATCAGGCGCCATGACAGTGAGGACGAAATATCCGTCGCACCATCCTCCCCAGCCCCAGTTGATGTGGTAGAGACCGTTGCCGTCATAGCCGTCGCATATGAATTCATGACCGCCTGTGCGCTCATAGTTGTCTGCGCCAATCAGAAGTGGGCGACCGGCGGCAAGCTCGTTATAGAAAAGATCTTCCCACTCCTGAAAAGTATAATTCAGGTGGTAGACATTGAATGCTTTCTTTGTATATCCGAAGTATTCCTTCAGGGCGTTCATCGCATTGACCGACGTGGCGCCTGTAGCGCCGGCATAGCCGCTCTTCATGCCGCAGCCGGCGTAGAGCATAAGTTGCGACACGGCATCCTTCGAAGCCTGTGAATCATTGTTTCCGTAAGTATCCTTCATGGACGCCCAGTCGAAGACCACAGGAGGAAGCGATGGCATAGTCCTGGAGTTGCCCGACCAGTCGTATGTGTACGAAGGTATCGTCTTAGTAGCGTCCTGCGGCCACTTCCAATAGTACATGATCTGCGTCGTGGCGGTGGCTACACAGCCCGTGGCGCTGTGTTCGTTGTACTGACCCGAATTCTGGTCGACGTACGAAGGTGTCATGCCGTTGTAAGGTGAACCCTGGTTCCACCGGCTTGAGACGAGAGGCGCTATAGCCGGTTTGTCATCGCTGCGCGACAGCGCCGGAGATGCATTATGTGTGTCGGCGCTTTCGAGGACGACGACGGCTTCATCAAGCTCGTCGAGCCATGCCTTTAGCGCATCCGGCATATAAGCCACATCAAAACACCCAGTGTCCGAATACCCGAGCACGGGCTGCATGCGGTCGCTGGCTGACGCTATTACATAACCGCGTCCTCCTCCGACATTGAAAATATAACTGGATTGCGACACCCGGACACATTCAAGATCCGGTGTGGCGGCGCGTACACCGCGCACAGACGTGGAATGTCGCGCCGACATAAAATCCAGGACATTGACACGAGCCTCGTCGAGCGACAGGTTGCCGCCGAATACGGATGCCGCCGACAATAAAAAGAGTAAAGATGATATATACCGCATCGTATTGTTTATATGGAGGAATTATATAAGTGTGATTCAACGTTTAAGAATCTTATGACCGCCTGATATGTAAATTCCGGGAGCAAGTCCGTCCATCGACGAACCTACACGTATCCCCCGGAGATTATATACCGTTCCGATTTCTCCGATGACAGTCACAGGGCTGTCAACGCCGGAGCCGGGACAGGTGGACTTGATGCCACCGGACTGTACTCCGTCGCCGCTGAAGCGTATATAGACGTCGTGGACACCTGTAACGCCGGCTCTTAACGGAACGACAACATCGGACCAGTCGCCGCGGGTCAGGAATCCGCTGTTGCGACCCATGAGTCCGTCGTCGGTCAGCTCATCGACGTACACCTGCACATACGAACGCGCCTTCGTAGCCTTCAGACGAAGATCCAGCGAAGAGATTCCATCCTGCCCGAAATCCACATTGCGGAAGCATATCCAGCCTCCGGAAAGTACGGGGGTGGTGACACAGCCTTCCGCAGGATCTTCGGTAAGCTGTGCGAACTTTATATCGTCGAAATACTCTGGCTGCAATCCTTCTGACACAGACTTTACGAAGCGGCGGTTTACGTGGGCGTTGAACGCCACTGAGACAGCGGTCGAAGCCCCGAAGGCGTCGTTTGTGACATCTTTTTCGTCATCACCTTCCTTACGGGTGAGACTCTCGGCTGTCTTGGTGAGCCATGCCGACCAGATGACACCGCCTGAGTTGCGGTTCTGCCATGCGTGCCATGCGTTTTTCTCCATCCACTGCAGGGGCTCTTCGAGGTGGAAAGTCTCGGCGTAGGTGCGCACATAGCGCATCAGGATGCCCTTGAATCCGCACAAGTCGCCGTTGACGGTCTGGCAGACGCTGATAATCTTATTGTTGTTGGTGAGATGGTCGCGTGAGCGCTCATAAACTTTCTTTGCATCCTCAAGATACATCTTGTCTTTCGTATAGAGATACAGCAGCGTGGCAGCGCCGAGCATTGTGCCCTGATTATAGGTCGATACCCAGTGGTTTCCGCCGGGTTCACGCTCGCCGTCGGCTGTCCATGCGCCGCAGTCCCACACCTCGCCTGTTTCGGCATTGTAGAGGAGTTTGCGCTGTCCTGCATAGATTGCGAGTGCCTTGTCGTACCATGAATTGTCACCTGTCAGCTCGCCAAGCATGCATGCTGCCACTGTCGCAGGGCAGTTGATGCACGAGTTGGTGGCGATTTTGTTCTCCTGGCTCTGCTTCCAGATGAGCGTTCCGAAGCGCTGGTGTGCACGGTTGTACATGCGCGTATAGTTGTCCTTTGCAAGATCAAGATATTCCTGCGTGCCGAAGTATTTGTAAGCTCTGGCACACGCCAGCACCATCCAGGTGATATCGTCGTTGAATTCGTTGTTGGACCAGTCGCGACCGTTGCGGCGGCAGAAGTCTATGACAAGCTCGTCGAAAATCTCTTTATATTTAAGATCACCTGTAGTGGCGAAAGCATCAAGGATGACTTCGAACATCTCTGCGTCGCCCCACCAGCCGCCACCTCCGAGCACATGACCCGTAGATGCCTTATGGTAGTACTGACCGAGGAATCCTGACATGAAGTCATCGCGCACAGCTTCGCCGAAAGCCTCCGGCACGTCATCCTGACGCAGAGTGAACCGTGTCAGCCCGGCATCGGCAGCAGCGCGTTCCTGCAGTGAAAGGGCGGCGCCTTCGTCGGTCGAGGCAGCAGCGAGGCACATAGCCGCGTTCTGTGACGGAACGAGCACATATGAGTCGCCGTCTTCTTCCAGAGTCCAGTAGCTCGAAAAGACACTGCGGTCGGCCTGACGGATTTTCGCTCCGGCTCTCGTGCCGTTATAGTTGAGGTACAGACCTGAGAAAAGATTTCGCAGCGCATACTGACGTGGGTCTGTGTCAGACTGCTCCAGAACCCATCTCTGTGCCGGCACATCAGTGTCGGTCCACATCTGCACGTCGGCGTTGCGGTCGGGTCGTCCGTTGGATATGAACACTGATCTGCCGTCCTGCCCTACAGAATATGCGACGCCGGGCGTCAGCGCCGAGGCACTCGCAATACACGTCATTGCAAGGATGAGGGATAGTATTTTCTTCATGTATAGCATATTGAGAATGAGGGGACTTCAAGGGTATCGAGCCCTTGAATGTCCCCTGTGTTGATTATTTACCAGCCGGTATTCTGTACAAGCTGTTTGTCGCGGACGATTTCGTCTTCAGGTATCGGGAAGAACGTCATGCGCTTAGTGTAGATACGTGTCTGCTGCGTGATACGCTTGTAGAAGTTCACCGCCTTGTTTTCAGCGGTAACTCCTACGTTGTGAACATTGAATCCGGTGAACGAACCGCCTTCACCGCCCTTATGGTATGCGGGATAGATCCAGCCGTCGGTCATTTCCGGACCGTTGGTGCGCCACGTGCCTTCGGCTACGCCCCAGCGGCGTACGTCGAAGTAGTGCTTGTTCTCATAAGAGAGTTCCAGAATGCGCTCACGGTAGATGGCTTTCAGCAGATCGTCCTTGGTGTAACCCGGAAGGACTATCTTATTGAGGTTGCGGGCGTCACGACCGGTGTCGCCTGGGTTCAGACCATATTCGGCGACGCCTGCGCGGTTGCGGATCTTGTTGAGATATTTGAGTGCCTCTTCGGTCTCGCCAAGTTCGGCGCAAGCTTCGGCGTAGTCAAGATAGATTTCGGCAAGGCGAAGCACCATCGACATGGTCCAGTTGCTCTGTTTCTCGTAGTAGTTCTTACGCGCGATCACACCGAAAACCGGGAAATCGTGGGTAGAGCCGTTGGCGCCGGAATTGCCGCCGAAATGCAACTGGACAGGAAGGTTGCCTTGGAATTCCCACTGACGGTTGTGGAACGTTATATTCAGGTAGAAACGGGCCTCGCGATTATAGAACTGCTTCAGGATTGAGGTAGGCACAGCCGTGGAAACACCCTGACCCTGACCGGACATGGTGAAGTACTGATAGCCGGAGAGCGGGTCGACATAGGGGCGTGTATTGGCTATCGCAGCCACGCCCTTGACAGCGGTGGGAGGATTATCCACGTCGTACTTGAAGTAATCGGGGTCGTCGTCGATTCGCAAGCCCTTGTTGGTGAAGAAAAGGTCGACGAACTCCAAGGGAACCGACAGACCGCCCGAACCACGGGGAGCGCTCGAAGGACAGTTCTCGAAGCGGGGCACGAGCACGTAGCAGTCGTTGGCCGAGTTGGGGCGTCCGTAGATGAGTTCCTCGTTGGTCGATGTTGCCATTGAGGCAAAGAATGTCGACTTGTAAGGACATGCTTCGGAAAGGTTAGTCACCTGATGGTCGTACATGTCGCGGAGCACCAGACTGTACTTGCCGGAATTGATTATGTCGAGGGCAGCCTGCTTGGCGTCGCGCCATTTGCTCTCGTCGCGCTCCTGCGGGAAAAGCTTGGTGCCGTCGGGGTTGGCGAGATCCTTGTAGTAGGGGTCGCCGTTGAACACATAGGATGCACGGAAGAGATAGGCATCGGCAAGGAAACCCCGCACCGCCTCACTGGTGAAATTGCCCATGTGCTGAGATTCGTAAGCGCCCTGGTCATCGAAGCTCGAAAGAAGGTCGCCGCTTTCGAGAGCCGCCTTGAATTCACTGATGATATAGTCGAAACATTCGTCGACGGTGTTGCGCGGCAGCTGAGAGTCGTTGAGGTCATCGTCGAAGTTTGACACTTTGTCTCCGAAGAGAGGCACAGGACCGTATTGCTTTACCAGCTGGAGGTAGAAGTATGCGCGGAGGGCACGCACTTCAGCCTTGGTGGCTGCCTTTTCTTCCGGCAGGAGAGGATCGCAGCCGTCGACACGGGCGAGGTAGATGTTGCAGTTCTGAATGCCCTTGTAGAGGTTCGACCAGATGCGGTTGACATGTTTGGAGGAAGAGGACATTGTACCGGTGATGATGTCATGGGTCTCCACCCAGTCCCATGGGAGGTAGCCTTCTATGGTGGCGCCGTTCCAGTACATCGCCGTACCACTGGCCTCACGCTTTGTCATGTCAGGTGTGATTGAATATATGTTTGTAAGCCAGCCCAGGGTCATGCCTCGGTTTTCGAATATATCGTCTATCGAGACCGCGTTGTTAGGTACATCGTCGAAGTAGCTGTCGCACGAGGTTATCGACCCCGTCAGGGCTGCCGCAGCCAGAGTAAGACCTATTATTCTATTGTTCATTTTGATTTTCAAATGTTAAAGTTAACGCCTACGGAGAAAGTACGGACGTTCGGGTAGGAAATACCGTTGCTGGTGTTCAGCTCAGGATCCCACAGCTTGAACTTGCTCCACGTAAATACATTTTCGCCCATCATGTAGAAACGTCCGCCCTTCAATATTGACTTTTGCCATGCTTTCGGGAAATAGAACGAGATGGTGAACTGCTTCAGACGCAGGAAGCTCATGTCGCGCTTCCACCATGTGCTCGTACGATAGTTGTTTTTGTTCGACGGGTCAGAATCGCCCCATGCCAGGCGCGGATAGAATACGTCTGTATTCTCAGGATTCTCCGGATCCCAGCGGTCGGAGATATTGGAGTAGAGCGTACCGCCGCCGCTTGAGCTCTGGAAGGGGATGATACCGTTGCCGCGGAGGATACGGTCTGCCTTTGCTGTACCCTGGAAGAGGATACCGAGACCGATATTCTTATAGCGGAAGTCGCCGCCGAAGCCGTAGTAGATCTGCGGAAGGTCGCCGCGGCTGATGCACATCTGGTCGTAGTCGTCGATATGACCGTCGCCGTTAAGGTCCTTGTACATAATGTCGCCGGGCTTGACGAGCTCGCCGGGATATGTCTCGCCGAACTGGGTTATATTGCGTTCCTTGATCTGCTCATTGCTGGTGTAGAGACCTTCGGCAACCCAGCCCCATTCTGCAAGTACGTTGTGTCCCTTGCGGTCAAGCCAGGGATAAGTCGGGGCTGCCTCAGCATTCTCGATCACCTTGTCCTCGTTATAAGCAATGTTGCCTCGGAGCGATACCATCCAGTCTTTACCGAACTGTCTGGTGTAGTCGAGAGATGCTTCGAAGCCTTTGTTTTCAACCACACCCACGTTTGCGTAGGGGTTTGCCTCAAGACCGTTCAGCAAAGGAAGGTTCTTGCGTTCCACGAAGATGCGGTCTCGGCGTTCCTTGAAGAGATCGATAACGACAGAAAGTTCGGAATGGCGCAAGAAGTTGAGTTCGATGCCGAGGTCCTGCTTGTGCACGCGCGACCACTGGGGTTCGTAGCCGTATGCTGAGTAGTGCCAGCTACCCGATGCCCCGTTTTTGGTCCAGTAGTTAGTGAATTTGCCGCCATCGTCTTTAAGTTTGGCGAAGTATGAGAAGCGGTCGCCGGAAGAGCTGTTGCCCACTACACCGTTGGAGTAACGTAATTTCATATAAGGAAGCACGCCGCTAAGGGGTTCCCACCATGATTCGTTGGACGGAACATAGCCGACAGCGATTGCCGGGAAAAAGCCGAAGCGGTGACCGGGAAGGAAGTTTTCCGAACCGGTATAGCCACCGTTGAATTCCAGGAAGTAACGGCGGTCGAAGTCATAGGTAAGACGCAAGGCAAGGCTCTGCTGCTTGTACGGCAGTGTCTTGAAGAGCGATTCATCGTTGGCGTCGATATAGTTGCGCATGTTGAACACGGCAAGGGCGCCTACATTGTGTTTCTCGTTGAAAGAACGTGAATAATTGAGGGCAGCTTCGAAGTAGAATGTGCGGTACACCCACTTCTCGGCTTTGACGCTCATGGTCTTGTTGCCCTTGTACTGTTCGCTCAGCCGAAGGTTGCCGTCGGCGTCGTAGAGATATTCGTCGTCGGTCCATGCGCCGGTCTGCGAGTTCTGGAAGCCGGAAGGCGACCATGTGCTTTCGTCGACATTATAGATAAGGTTCTGGTTCGCCTTTACGTCGAACGATACAAGTGCGCGGAAATCAAGACCTTTGCTCCATTCCCAGAAACCGAGATCCTGCGAAAGCTTGAGGTTAGTGTTTATCTGGGTTTTTGTAGTCTTCTTGTAGCCGCGGCGGGTAAGAGTAACCCATGGAGAGTCGAGCTCGCGGTTGTACTGCGACAGACCGGGGTTCTCGCCGTTAGGATACTGGATAGGATATATTACGGGGTTGGTCTGCATGGCTTTGCCGAAAATATCATCCAGCTTCTCCGCCGGGTAGTTGCCCGAGGTAATCCAGCCGCTGACACCGACGTCAAGTTTCGTGGTTCGGGTAGCCTTGAGGTTGATATTGCTCAGGAAGTTGTAGCGGTCATAGGTGATTTCGGACGAATAGTCCTGTCGGGGATCAGTCTTTGTCATACCTTTCTCGTTGTAATATGACAGAGAAACGTAGTACTGTGCGTTGGGAGCGCCGCCACGGATATTGACGTTATAGCGTCCGTTGTAGCCATGCTTGTGATAGAGTGCCCTCATCCAGTCGACGTTAGGATAAAGGTAGGGGTTGATGCTGCGCTGCCCTGCTACGCTTGCGGCATATTCCATTTCTTCGGCCGTAAGGGGCAGACCGTTGGCAATCTTGGTGTTCGTTATATATTGAGGCTTGTAGAAGTCGCTGCCGCGCGTGTTCCTGTAAGCTTCGTTTGCGGCTTCCATATATGTGATACCGTCTACAAGTTCAGGTACTTTCGTAAATGAGGTGATACCCTGGTAGATATCGAATGAGAATTTCGGAGTGCCTATCTCGCCGGGCTTGGTGGTGATGATGATGACACCGTTACCGCCGCGGACACCGTAGACTGCCGTGGCTGCGGCATCCTTGAGTACGGTGATGGTCTCGATATCGGAAGGATCAAGCTGGCTCCATGAGCGCTCGATACCGTCGACGAGCACGAGAGGTCCTTCGTTACGGTTGGTAAGTGTAGAAAGACCGCGGATCCAGATGTCGGCGTCGTCCTGACCGGGAAGACCGGTACGCTGCACCGAAACGACACCTGCCACACGACCGGCAAGCACCGTAGTCATGTTTGCAACCGGCGACTTTACTTCCTCCATCTTGAGGGTGGCCTGCGATCCGATTACAGAAATCTTCTTCTGCCTGGCAAAACCGGTCACAACCACTTCATTCAGGTCGCTGGTTTTTTCTTTCAGCACAAAATCCTTTCGTGTCGATGTTACTTTTAATTCTTCTGTCTGGAAGCCTATACAGCTCACTTGAAGCGTACTTCCCTTTTCGATAGATATTGCATACCGTCCGTCGATATCGGTAACCACACCGGTGCCGGGCTTGTTCTTATCCACTACGGATGCGCCAATCAGAGGCTCACCTTCGACGTCGGTCACAGAACCGGTAACACGTATCGTCTCTGCAAAACCCGGGATTGAAACGAGCATTGTCAGCAGAAGAGCCAACTCTCGCAATCTTTTTCCGTTAAGCTTTAACATTGATAATGATGGTTGATAAAGTTGTTAGACAATTAGATTTTGTCCTCAAAAGAATTGAAATAAGATTTTAATGTTTTAGAAAGAGAGAGAAGGAAGGCAGACCGAAGCCGGAACGACTCCGGTCTGCCGTAAACAAGACTTTTGAATTATTTACAGAGTACTTTAAAGGCATTTGCTTTGCCGTCAGTTACAACGGTTATGATGTAGAGACCGGCTGCGGGTACTTCGATGGAAGCTTCGGATGCGGTGGTGCTGATTGCGTTAACCATGACGCCGGCTGCCGTATATACATTCACTGCCGACTGTGAGCCAAGACCGCATACGGTCACAATGCCACCGGCTGCTGTAACACTCACTTCACTGCCGGTTTCAACTTCGTCGATACCGGACTGCTCGGCTGCGAGGATTTCATCAGGTACGTTCACACCCTTGAGGACAGGATACTTGTACGCGCCTGTGCCCATTGCCCATACTTCGGCGAAATCCCATGTGATGTCGGCGTAGGGAGCCTGAGTGCACAGTTCTGTATTGTGTAAGCCTGTGGCAGGTTCCACATTGCCGCCTTCAGCTGTCTCATTCTTGATCGGCCATGCGGTTTCTGCGTCGTTGATGGCTTCGAGGCTGTAGAGGTTGCCGGTGAATGTGACGGCTGCGTTGGGTGTGTCGCCGTGGTTGTTGCCGCCGATGAAGTTGTTGGTGTATTTGTCGTTACCTATCGACGACTGGTTGCCTACCGATACGCAGTTGGTGATGGTGACAATGCTGTTGGACTTGTCGATGAGGCCGATGAAGCCGCCGACCCATCCGCGGGCTGTCGCCGTAGAGTTCACGTTGGTGAAGCAGTTTGTCAGGGTTGCGCCGTTTTCGAGGGTGCAGCCGAAGTAGCCGCCTACCTGCGAACGACCGTTTACAGTACCCTTGGCATAGCAGTTAGTCATCTTGATGCCGTCGCTGTCGCCGGCGACGAGACCTACGTGGTCATTGCCGATAACAGTGCCGACGATTGCAACATTCTCAAAAGTAGCGCTGCCGCCGCCGATAAGACCGATATGCTTGACAGACTGACCGCCGTCGATCACGAAGTCGTAGAATGCTATGTTCTTGAATGTAGCGCCGGAAGTCTTGCCGAAGAGGCCGTGGTCGGAGTCAGATTTGCTCGAGAAGTCGATATGGAAGCCATGCACTGCATGACCTTTGCCGTCGATGCTGCCGGTGAAGGTCACACCGTCGTTGCAGAAGCCTTTAAAGTCGGTCACACCAGAAAGATCGATATCTGCTGTGAGGATATAGTCGAGACCGGGATTGCTGCGGATTTTGAGGAAATCCTCTACTGTGCCGATTTCAACAGCGACACCGGCCTTGGCGACATTCACGTCGAATCTGTCGCGTCCGGTAACAGTGAAGATGGAAACAATCGAAGGATCCATAGTCACTTTGAAGGTAGCAGTACCGGCGCCGGCATACATACCGTTCATATCGCCTGCATATATGGCGTTTTCGAAGGGGTCGATATTTGCGTAATCGGTACCTGAGAGCTGTTCAACGACTACGTCCTGACCCCATGAACCGAAAATCGAGCTGTATTCCCATTTTTCTGTGCCGAATGCATAGTTGAGGGGAACGCCGTCTTCTGAAGGCATGTTGAAGAACGAAGTTGCAAGCGGAGCACTCATCCATGCGAGTACGGGCAGCATCTTGCCTTCTGCATTGGGGAGGAATTTCCATACGTTGTCGAAATCCCATCCGAGAGTGCCTGTATACCAGTCCTTGCTGCGTACCTGAGTCTTATGTGCAAGAGCACCGCGTTCGTCGTTGGCTTCGCCTGCCTGAATAGGTGCACCGTTGCGGACGGTGTATTCTGTCACGTAGTTGTTCTCAAGGGTCATGGTACGGCCTGCACGGTTGATCATGCACTGATCATTATCTGCAGGATTCTCTACCACGGCTGCGGCGAGACAGTTACGGACAACCGAGGGGTTATTGTCGCTGTCGAGGAGCGCGACGATACCGCCGAGGTTGGTCGCTTTGTAGGAATTGATTGTACCGCAGAAGAGGCAGTTCTCGACAGTACCGTGGTTGATTACACCGCCGATACCGCCGGCCTGGTACTCACGTGTCTGGATACGGGCGTTCGAGAGACAGTCTTTGATTGTAGCATTGCCGTCGATGTTGCCTACGAACGAAGCAACGTGGTCGCGACCTTCGATATAGGATTCCATCACTACGACTTGCGAAATCAAAGCCGGACCTTCGGTCTTACCGATGATTGCAACGTCGGCATTTCCCGACAAGGAGATGTTCATGAAACCGATGTTCTTGATGAAAGAACCTGAGAAAACACCGATGAAGCCAATCTTGTTGGCATCATTATTGCTGTAAGTCAGGTTTTTGATCCAGTGGTAGCGACCGTCGATAGAGCCGGAGAAGTTCGGAATCGGGCGGAAGTCAACGCCTGCAAAGTCGATGTCGGCTACGAGCACGAAGTCGCCCTGCGGGTTCTGAAGGAGCTTGTCGAAGTCGGCGGCTGTAGCGATTTCATTGTTCATAGCCACTACAGAAACCTCATAACTCTTGGTGTAGCCCTTGATATAGGAGTCGCCTGTAGTCGATACAGTGATAGCCGCTGTGCCGGCACCTACAAATTCCACCGTTGTTCCGCTGACGGTAGCGACTGATGTATTGCTTGAGGTGATAGTTACGGCACGATCCAAACTGCTTTCAGGAGCTAAGTCGAAAGTGTTGCCCACGAAGATTTCGTCAGGGATAGCGTTGATGCGCACATAGTCGCCGTCGAACGGAACTGTCATGGAGGACAGCACGGGATAGCGACCGTCGGCAGTGCTCCACGCTGCTGCATCCCATCCGAGAGTTGTATAAGGTGCGGGAGTCTTGAGGGTGGCATCCGGAGTGATGATACCGTGGTAGGAGGTGCTGAATCCGCTCTGATCCTTCTCTTCACGGGAGTCTTCATCGATTACCTTTGTCTTGTCCGATACAAGGTTGTCGGTAGCGGCTGCGATTGAATTTTCATTCAGGAGACCGCCGACAGCGCCGTAAGACCAGCGGTGTCCCCAGTCATGTTCTTCCTCGCCATCGGTCTTGCCCATAATGTAGATAGGAGCTGCGACGTTGCGGGTGATAGTGGTTGTGCCATCTTCGACAAAAGCGACGATAGCGGCTGTGCCGCCCCATTCATTCGCACGTGCCTTGCCGGCAAAAAAGTTGTTCGTCACCGTATTGGTACCTTTCGACCAGCCTACGATACCGCCGGCCTGGTACTGGGTACTGTAGACGTTGGCTACAGAATAGCAGTTGGTGATGATATTGTCATTTCCTTCTCCGATATCACCTGCGATACCGCCGATGTGGTCGAAGCCGGTGACAGAGCCGGATGTCATCACACGGTCTACCTTACTGCCGTTGCACAGACGGCCTACTGCGATACCGACATGGTCTTTACCGCGTACGTCAGCCTGCTCGATACGGACATTGCTGATGGAGGCGCTCGACACGCATCCGAAAAGACCGAGGAAACCGGCATCCTGATTTACGACGAGACCCTTGACAGCATGACCTGCGCCGTCGAATTTACCTGTGAAGGGCGCTGCTTCGGTGCCCACTGGAGTCCATTCGCCTGTAAGGACGATATCATTGGCAAGCACATACTCGCCGGCCGGGTTGGTAGCCATTGCGCGAAGTTCTGCCTCATTGGTAATCTGCGTCTGCGCAAATACGCCGTAGGAAGACAGCATCGCTGCCATAACCACCGCTGCCTTAAATTGTAATTGTTTGTTCATGACAATTAAGGTTTATAAATAGGTTATTTTTAAAAGGTTTATAATAAAAAGTTTTATTTACAAATGAGTCTTGCGGCATCCGATACCACCGTCCGGCCCTCGCATACGGCTTCCAGACGATAGATATAGCAGCCGGGGATCAGAGAGAATTCGACATCAGCCCGGCGATAGCCGGCGGCGTCGGCACTGTGTTCAAGACGCGAGGTCATCACACGTCGGCCTGTGAGGTCGTAGACGTGCATCACTACGTCGCGGAGGTAAGCCGGTCCGCGGAAAAGCACCGAAGTGCTCCCGTGACACGGGTTGGGCGTATTGCCCTTCAGTTCTATTCCATATTCGGGAGCTGCCGTGATGTCGGCTATGCCCGACTCGTCGGCGTAACGACCGTAAAGCGAGAATTCATAGATTCGTGCCGTATTGCCTCCTTGCTCGCCCATGGCGACAAAGAGACGGAAACGGCTTGCCTCAACCGCCTCGACACTACCGCTGAGACGGTTGATGGTATTATCAGTGCTTGTAAATATGTCGTTCCAGCGGCCGTCGGCATAGTACTGCACTCTGAAGCTGCGGGTAATCTTGTCGAGACCTTCGCAGCCGGCATTCAGGAGACCCCAGCGCAGAACGGTAACAGGCTTGTTGAAGCGGTATTCAATCCAGCTGTTTGCAGATGTGCAGCACCACTTGGTAGACGCGTCACCGTCGGAAGCAAACTTGCCTGCCTCGTTAGCATTGACGTATCCAGACACTGCTATCCCGTCGGGAACGAGGAATTGTCCGAAATCTTCGGTATCGGCAGTGCCGAGCTCCTTATAGTCATGGTAGTTGCGCAGCTCCATGGCGGCACGGGTGTCGTCGTTCTTGTTGTCGCTCATTGTGGCAGCGAAGATGCACAGGTCCGGGTCGTCCGGAAGCTCTATTTCGACGGCATCTTCAGGCAGCGCTATCATATACTTATAAATATACAGCAAGTCATAGGTAACATCGCTTTTGGAAGCGATATTGTGGGAGTGCGTGGCAGTAAGGGCAACTTCATCGCGACGGTATTGAGCGCCGTTGTTGAACTGGGTCTCGGCCTGCCCGACATATCCGCCCATATACGGTACTGTAAGACGTACTTCTTTGTCACCGACCTTGAACATGGCGTCGCTGCCCTCGCGTGAAGCCGAAGCTGCGAGGATATACAGCTTGTCGCAACCGTCTTCGCGGTCGAGTGTCAGCTTCTGCCCCATGGCACGGACTACATTGTTCACTCCGTCGACGCGACTGCCCATGGAGAACGTGACTCCGTTAATATTCAGTTCATCAGGAATCAGTTCGGCAGGATATGCCGTTCCGAAAGCTACGGTAGCATCACCGCGCTGCCCGTTGCTGCTCATTATGTCGGCATTATAGTCAAGAGGCAGGACGCGGTTCACTGTCTCGTCGGGCACCAGGGCTGCCGGAGCTGCGGCGAGACGCAGTGCGAACGTAAGCGGCTGATACTTCCGGATGCTGAACGTGAGCTTCGATCCTGAAACGTTTACGGCAGGTGCGTCCGGGATGGACTCTTCAATGCCGTTCACCTGGCGTGCCGAAATGATGTCGGCAGGGAATGTCATTGTCAGGTTGTCGTGGTCTTCACCTTTCCACTCATAGACACGTACGATGATTTCATCGCCTGTTTCGGATTTTTTCATCGCCTTCACCGACACGGCGTCTGAATCAAGACGAAGGAAAGAGAATTCCTTGCCCAGACCGCCTTCATACTTCGGTGCGCTGAATACCGCAAAGGGCTGATTGAGTTTGGAAGCTTCTTTCTGTGTGGCTTCGCTCCACTTGCCGCTGTGGGGGAAGAGCGAAACTGTAAATTCGTTTGCGCCCAGATCTTGCAGCCCCTGATATGCGTATCCGCCGGGGCGTGGCGTATGAATGAGCGTCAGACGCAGATTGCTTTCGCCGGGCATATCCCAGCCATACTTGCAGTCATTCAGAATCGACACGCCGTACTGACCGGAGTCAGCCGAGAGGTCGGCCCACTGGTGTCCCTGCATTTCGTAATGTGAAGAGGTGTCGTATCCGCGCTCTATTGTTCCGAGCGATATGTCGTATGTGGCCTTGGTGGCTTTGCTGCGGAGCCTGAAACTCATCTTGAGTAGCGTCTCGCGGGTCTGCCAGTCCACTTCGTTGACAACATCGATACGGTCGCTGACCGCAGACATGCGGATATAGTGGACGAATGTCGAGCCGTTCGACGTACGTTTCACGCGGAACGCCTTGCGGAGCGGACCGTCCTCGGCCACGCTTATCTCCACATTGTCTTCAACGAGGGCATAAGGAGTACCTTTCACAGCATCATAGGTAATTTCCCATGCCGGAAATGCACCGGATTCGTCACGAAGGAGCTGCCACTCCGGCGCCAGCATTATGGGTCGGGGACTCGATGTATCATACAATATGGGGTCGCCCTTGGCGTCAAGAGTCGTACGGTATTTTCCGTTGGAAATAGTATTGGAGGTCGCATTAATTGTCAGGTCCGAGGTCAGCGTGCATGTTTCACCGAGACGCAGGTCATAGACCGCATAGCCTATCGGAGGCACGGTAGCGGCAAAAATCACAGTCGCCTCACCGTGGTCGTATCCGATAACCTGAGCGAGCACCTCCTTGCCGTCCGGTCCGAAAGCGCGTACACCCTCCGGGCGCGAGGAACATGCGACACGCGCCTCGGCAACGTCAGTGCGCTCGAACGAAAGAGGATTGTACACAACGGCAGCCATGCCTTCCGTCCGGGTGTCGAGGCTGCGGGCGGTAGCGCCAACGGCATTTTCGAAAACATCGGCGAAACTCTTGTTTGCGCATGTATACTCATTCATCGAATATACGTATGCTTTCGGGATGGACGTGCCGGTGATTCCGTCATGATGAGCCTGCCAGAGGTTGTTCATCCACGCTTCTCGAAGAGCCTCGCGCCGGTAAGGAGTGGCACCGAGCCATTCGGCTGTCACCGACGACTTCTCGGCAGCGTCGGCAAGCAGCTCATTGCGACGGTTCCAGCGCTTGAGCATGGACTGCGACGTATATGCGCCTACACCATGCGTAATCAAGGGCAATTCGCCGTCGTAAACGTGGAAACGCGAATGGTCGTTGTTCTCGAAATAGTCGAATATCTGGTCGGGCGTGGCAAGCACCACTTTTACCGGGCCGTCTGAATTGACACTGTAATTGAGCCAGTAAGGCGTATTGTTTCCGCTGTCGCCGGCATTATCTCCCAAAGCGCCGCCATGGTCGCTTCGTGGTCCGACATAACGGATTTCGGCTGCCAGACCGTATTTATCATAATTATCCTGAGCAGCGTTCTCTGCCCAGCTTTCATGCGAATTATCTTTGTTATAGTCCTCATGCGAATCGTAGGCATGTGGCTTATATATTGCATAGATACGGCTTCCGTCCACGCCCTGCCAGATGCCCCAGGAAGGCAGTCTGTCGTACTGAGCGCTACCCCAGCCTAATTTGGCAGTATGGAATCCTTTCATTCCGCAATGGCTGGCAAGCGAGGGGAGCGCGTAGGAGAAGCCGAAACAATCCGGCAGCATGATGTCATAACCGCCACGTACGCCGAACTCCTGCATATAAAATGTCTTGCCGTAAAGCCAGTTACGCATTATCGATTCAGCCGACGACACCATCACGTCGTTTGCATCCACTCCGCAGCCCGACACATGCCACTGCCCCGACGCGATATACTTCTTCAACGTCTCGTACTGAGCCGGGTAGTACTCTTTCATCCATTTGTAGCGGATAGCACCTTCGAAATTAAGCATGAAGGCGGGATACTTCTCGAACAGGCGGAAATTGTCTACCATAGTATTGCGCACATACTCATCGATGGTGGTCTTCACATCCCAGTTCCACTGAGTGTCCAGATGACTGTTCGATATAAAGAACAGGGTCTTGGCATCCGCTTTTCCATAAGCAGTGATGGAGAATAGGAGCAGGGCCGGGATGATGGCTTTAAATTTATTCATAGTGTCGAATAAAGACGGGTTAGTTTTTTGTTTTTGAGTCATGTCGGGTCAAAATTATTTAGCACCGAGGCAAAAGCGTTAACAAACAATGACAAAATAGTATCTATTTTAAGACGCCGGCAAAAGTGTCGTTATTCAGCACTGTTATTGTCGCATGATAGCACTAAATGAATAGCCTGGAGATTTTTTTGAATAGAAATCTCCAGGCTGTCTGATTTTATCAGAGGTCGTTAGTCATCGAATAGGGAACGTCTTCGGGACGGATACCTCGTGTCTTCACAGGCGCATCAGACATCTCATACTTCAGTCTGGCACCTTTGAGAAGGTCGGCATAATTGAAGTAATTGTGATTGTAGTTCTTGCCGTTGAACTTTAGCGACTTGACATAGCACTTTTCAGCGGATGGACCGTTTGCCTCAATCTCGATTTTCTTTCCGTTGGCAAGCGATACGGTAGCCTTGGAGAACAGCGGTGAGCCAAGGACATATTGACCGGATGCCGGGCATACAGGATAGAAACCGAGCGCGGAGAACACATACCATGCGGATGTCTGTCCATTGTCTTCGTCACCGCAATATCCGTCGGGACCGGAATGGTAGAGCCGCTTCATGGTCTGATGCGTCCAGTACTGGGCCTTCCACGGCTCGCCCGCATAGTTATAGAGATAAATCATGTGCTGAATGGGCTGGTTGCCATGCGCGTAGTTGCCCATTCCTGCAATCTGCATTTCACGCATCTCATGGATTACGCCGCCATAGTTAGCGGGATTGAAGACTGGAGGCATGTCGAAAACTTCATCAAGCTGGGCAACGAAAGCCTTATCGCCGCCCATAAGGTTTATCAGCCCCTGTATATCATGGAATACCGACCATGTATAGTGGAGAGAACAGCCTTCAGTGAAATCACCGCCCCACCCTACCGGGCTGAAGTCAGGATTCCAGCTTCCGTCCTTCTTGCGGCCTCGCATCAGACCATCGGCGGAGCTGAAGACATTCGCATAATTACCGGCGCGCTGGCGGTAGAGGTCAATTTCGGACTGAGGGCGACCCAGCTTCTTGGCGGCCTGCCATATACACCAGTCATCGTAAGCATATTCAAGGGTTCGCGCCACACTTTCGCGGATATTGATGTCGCAGGGCACATAGCCGAGTTCGTTGTACGCCTCGAAGCCGAGACGACCGGATGAAGCAACCTGCGGATGCACCGAGTTTGCTCCGGCAAGCATGCCTTCGTACAATTCCACCTCGGTGCCGGGAGTGCAGAGACCTTTCATCATTGCGTCAGCGACAACAGACGCAGAGTTGTTGCCGACCATACACCCACGGTGGCCCGGGCTCGACCATTCGGGATATAAACCGCTTTCGCGATAGAAATTGAGCCAGCCGTCTTCGATTTTTGCTGCTTCTTCCGGCCACATGAGATTCACAAGGGGGAACAAAGCTCGGAATGTATCCCAAAAACCGGTGCCAGTGTAGAGATAACCCTCTTCTATCCGTCCGTTATTCGGGCTGTAGTGTACCGTCTTGCCGTCTGCAGTCACTTCGTGCATTTTGTGCGGGAAGAGAACTGTGCGGTACAGACAAGAATAGAAGGTACGAAGGTCGTCAACATTGTCGCTTTCTACGTCGATAGCGCCGAGTATCCTGTTCCACTGCGCCTTCGCTTCATCCTTTGTCTGCTCAAAGTCCTTTCCGTCGAGTTCCTTGAGATTCTGGTAGGCCTGATCAAGACTTATAAATGATGTTGCTACCTTAGCACAGATTTTCTCGCCTTTCGCGGTTTTAAAACCAATTGCAGCGCCGGCATGTTCGCCGCCAACTTCTTTCTTGCCATTGCGTATCAGATATTTATCCCATACACGGGCATCCGCAAAAGGTTTGTCAAACTGAATGACAAAGAAATTGCGGTAGTTGGAAGTGACGCCGCCGCTGTTGCGTGTGGAATATCCCACGACAGTGTTTGCCTCGGGAAGAACCTTAACCCACGAAGCACGGTCAAAGGCATCGACTACCACGTAAGAATCATCGGCCTTCGGGAATGTGAAACGGAAATATGCGCAACGGTCGGTCGGAGCGATTTCCGTAGTGACGTCATATTCCGACAAGTACACTTTATAATAATAGGGATGAGCTTCCTCGGCTTTATGCGAGAACCAGCACGCGCGGTCTTCGTCGCTGATTTTGAGACCTCCGCTCATAGGCATAAGCGACATCTCACCGAAATCGTTGATCCATGGGCTCGGACGATGTGTCTGTTTGAAGCCGCGGATTTTATCGCTTCCGTAGGTGTACGACCACCCGTCGCCATTGCGTCCGGTCTGCGGTATCCACTGGTTCATTCCCCACGGAAGAGCAATTGAAGGCACTGTGTTGCCGTTAGATAATGCGAATTTGGAGTCCGTTCCCATCAAAGGGTTGACGTAGTCCACCGGATTGTCGACGGCAAACACGCCCAAAGACAACGCGCCGGCAGCCAATACGGACGCAAATCTTTTGATATGATTCATAAGAAAATGATTTATATGGTTTATATTTAGTTTTTCGGTATCAGCCTTATTCCGCATCAGTCGTGCGGCTCTTATTTCGAATCGCGGTAAACTTTAGGCGTCACTCCGTATATCTTCTTGAAGTCGGAATAGAATGCCGTTTTATTATTCATGCCCACGCGGTAGATAATTTCCTGGATGGACAGATTGGTTGTGAGAATGAGATTGGCGGCATAGCTGTAGCGGTATCTCTTTACGAAATCATTGGGCGTATATGGCGTGAATTTCTTAAATTTACGGTATAGCGTACGCAGATCGCATCCGAGCGCGGAGGCCAGTTCGGACGGTTTCAGCGATGATTCATCAGTAAGATTTTCAGCGATTACCCGCTTGACACTCTCGAGGAATTCTTTTCCTTCATTGGAAATTTCCATTCCGTCCTCTATCGTCACAGAACTTTCTTTCGAGCGGTAGTAGTCACGGTCGTTGTCCTTGCGCTTCAAGAGCCGGGAAAGCACAACTCTCAGGAAGTCGGGGCTGAACGGTTTCGTAACATACGCATCGGCGCCTGCGTTGTATGCCTTCATCTTGAAGTCTTCCGTCATATTGGCAGATAGCACTATCACAGGCAGATGCTTGGCATATTTGCTGTCGCGCACCATCTTCACGAACTCTATACCATCCACATCAGGCATCATTATGTCGGTGATAATCAACGAAGGAAGCTGACCTTCGATCTGCTTCATCGCAGCCATGGCAGTGGTAGCTCTCATCACAGTATATTCTTCCGACAATATGTCATTCAATAACCACAGCATGTCGGGATTGTCGTCAACGACAAGAACCATGGGGCGGCTTTCAATTTCCACCTTTGGCAAAACCGGCACTTCTTCAGCCGGCTCCGGCGGCACACTGTTTATCTCTAAAGGAGGCAGCGTGACAGTGAAACGAGCATACTCGCCCTCAGTGCTTTCGCATGTTATCTCACCTTTCAGCTTTGTCACCATCTCGTGACAGATATACAGTCCGAGCCCATGACGGGAAGCCATATCGCGATAGCTGTTGCGGTCTACATTGTTGAAGACGACAAATTTATCGAACAAAGTTTTGATATTCGCCGCCTTGATTCCGGCGCCGGTATTATAGACGTCGATGACAAGATTCCCGTTCTCGGGATGTGATATGCTGACACGTATCTCGCCGCCTTCCGGCGTATATTTCAGTGCATTCGAAATCAAGTTGTTCACGATTTTGCCAAGACTTGATATATCGGTATTCCAGCGCAGCCCGGATGCATCGTTATTCGATATGAACGTGATGCCGCTTTCCTGCGCGATCTGGTCGTATGAACTTACCCAGCGCTCGAACATATAATCGGTAAGCACCGGCTGCAACCGCAACCGCGTAAAATTGCCTTCCTCCATATTGCGCACTTCGAGTATCTCTTCGACAAGTTCATTCAGCCGACGGCTGTGGCAACGGAGCGACTCGATGTACGGTTCGAGCTTCTTCTGCTGCTCCTCATCTGTGTTCTTCTGCAGGATGTCGCACATCGCCATAATCATTGTCAGGGGCGAGCACAGCTCGTGGGTAATGTTTGTAAAAAACTCCAGACGATCGACGTGAAGCCGCTCCTGCTCATTCTTATATAGGGTAGACTCCATCTCGCGGTGCTTGCGCTGCATCACTTTGTGATAGCGCACCAGAATTATCGCGACGATGATGACAAACAGCAACGCATAGCACACCATCGCCCACGGACGGGCGTACCACGGATGATATACGACAATAGGCAAAACGTTCTCGACGCCCGACTCAGCTGTCGCATCTGTACTGCTGCGCACCTTCAACCGATATTCGCCGGGCGGCAGGTTCTTGAATGACGCATCGGCGTTAGCTCCGGCATTCACCCACATATCATCGTATCCCTCAAGCTTATACCAATAGTTTATAGTCTCGCTGTTCACATAATCCAGAGAGGCGAACGAAAGACGGAGCATATTCTGATCGTAAGCAAGGCGAAGCACTCCATCGTCGCTGCACAGAAGACCGCTGGTATCCTCCACTCCATTGACCTCAAGGGAAGTAAAAAGCACAGGTGCATTGAACTTCTCGGCACTTGCCTTCTCATACATTCCTGATTTCAATATGGTTATACCATTGAGAGCACCAAAAATCACATTTCCGTCGTAAGGCGACATATATCCGGCATTATCGCAGTATTCATTTATGCCTCCCGTCGGCTCCGACACACTGTATAGCGACTTGCTGCCGGAGTTATACAGCGCAAGCCCTTTGTTTGTGCTCAGCCATACATTTCCGCGCCCGTCGGGGATGATGGCATGTATCATGTCGTTGGCAAGACCTTCGTTACGTGTAACTACTTTGAGCAATTCGGGCGCCTGCGGATTGCGGCAATCGAGAATTCCGGCGCCGGCGCTCGAACCGAAATACAGCATTCCGTCGCCGCTGTACGTAAGGCAGATGATGTCCCCTATACCGGGCAGTGTGTCTGTCACAGGGGTGAGGAAACTATATTCGTAAGTATTGAGATTAAATCGGACAATGCCCAGACCGCCGCGGCAACCTATATACAGGCAGTCGCCGCGATCCCACGTTATTGAATAGATTTCATCGCATATATATTTCCCGTTGCGGAACATAAATTTGTCGGTGCGCACAATCTTTTCGGGGCTCTTCCCATCCAGGACAGCACGCACAAGACCCGTAGAAGGCGATGCAAGCCATAGCACAGTGTCGTTCTGCTCATATATGTCGTGTATATTGACTATGTCTTTGCCATAAAGATTTACCGGCGTGCGGTCCTTGCCGTGAAAATAAGATATACCGGGTCCGTACGAGGCTACCCATACCCGCCCGGGATGGACGAGGCTTTCCTTTATGGCAAAAACCTGGTCGTCGGGCAATCCTTCAGTCTTGCCGATACGCGTTATGCGCGACTGCGGTATTTCGTCCATATCTGTCACCGACTGGTAGTCCGAAATAATGAAAAGTCCGTTACCCTTGGTTCCGATCCACAGATTGTCATCTATATCCGTATAGAAAGTTCTGATCGGTTTCGACAGTCTGCCGATAGCCGACGAGCGTATTGTGGATATGCGTGAATCTTTCTCCACAAACCTCTGCAGTCCGCGACCGTCCGTACCGACCCAGACTATAGGCTGGCGAGAGTCGTGCATTATATGAAAAACACCCGTTTCTGTATAGTTGTACTCTCCCTTATATCCGTTTGCGGCACTCAGGCGCAGCACGCCGAGCGGTGCCACACTCACAAGTATGTCGTCATCAAGACGTGTGATGCCGGATATTACGTCATAATCCTGAACCATCCCGCTCACTGAGGCGATATAGTCGACTGTCTGCGTATTCTGGTTGTGGTGGTACAACCTACCATTGCCGTCTATATAGAAAAAGCCCGTATCGCTTGCGAAAACTGTGCCCATGGGCGCTTCATGCATCCGCACCTTTTCCCATGAAAAATGAGCCTGCCCCTCGCCATAACCTTTGGAAAAATCGTACTGCACCTTATAGGCATATTCTGCCTTCGGGAAAAACCACACCGTGTTGTAACCTGCAATCACGATACGGCAAGGGGGCAGAACGCCGACCCATTTCGGAATCGGCAGACGGGTAAATTCATGGGTCTCGCGATTGTAGTACATGCATTGTCCGTCATATCCCGAAGTGAACACGTTTCCAAGCGTGTCGGCTGCGGTGGTATAGCGTTCACCCCTTATGTCATGGTGATGCTCGAGACAGCGCAGCTCACGAGTGGAGAATTTGTCAAATCCCATGGTGGTGAGCACCCACATGACATCCGGTTCGGCGCACCTGAGTTCGGATATAATATTTCCCGAAAGGCTCGACGGATTATTGAATTCGAACCTGAAAACTTTCACATGTTTACCGTCGTATCGGTTCAGACCGTCGTACGTTCCGCACCAGATGAATCCCTCGCGGTCCTGTTCCATCATCATGACACTGTTGTTCGACAGCTGCTCTGTGTGCGGTGCGACCTCAAGCGCATACGGCGATGCAACTACGCCGCAGGGCACAAGAAAGCACAATAACTTCATTACAGTAACAATGATGGCTCTTCTCATTTTGTTATTCATGAATTTGACGGCAAAATTATATGCATGCGGCATTACCGGGTGTCAAATAATGACATTTTGTTACTGAATAATGACAGGCGTGCGTAATTGTCACCACTTCCTACTTTCACTGCAATTTTTACCACTCGTATACGCGATTGGCACAACCGCACACGCCTAAACCAGCTCTACGCCCGTATGGTTTTCAACGTAATTGAAACAACACCGACGACCATAACAAAAAACTTTTTTTTCACCCTCTGAATCCGGTTAGCCGAAACGCTTTTCCTCTGGAATAGATTTTAAACGTATGCGTTTCGCAGACTACAGATACAACAGAAAGAGTCGGCTGCTACGATGCTGTTTTAGCATGCATAGCGCGCCGGCCGAAGGGGTTATATCTCATAGAAATGCGACCGGTCAACTCCGCAGACCGGACAGACAAAGTCAGCCGGCAGGTCTTTTTCGGATTCAACCACATAGCCGCACACGTCGCACTTGAATTTACGCACTTCTTGTTTGGCGGATACTGATTCCGACTCCTGCGGTGCCCTGTAGGTCGGGGCATTTTTAGGCGCATTTCCTTTTATCACTCTGTGATAATATGCATACGTCATAGGCGTGCCGCTGCCTGAATATGAGCCTACAAGCTTGCCGATAACAATCACATGTGTGCCGCAGTCGATAAAATTTACAGCGTCAAGAATAAGACGACCACAGAAACTACCTCTGACTGCCGGCGTACCGTCAAGCTCGTCGTAGCCGAAATCTGCATATTTATCCGCATCACGTGAAGACCGGAATCCGAAGGAACTGATAATCATCGGGTCGGTATCCTCGGATATTATGGATATGCTGAATCTCGGATTCTTCTTTATGCAATCAAGAGTATAGTTCTTTTTGTTGAGGCATATTGCCAGAGACGGATTCTCACTTGTCACCTGAAAACAAGTGTTGATAATACAGCCCGCGGGCTTGTCGTCGGAAAAGCATCCGACGACAGAAAGCCCGTAGGTTATATTATATAATGCATTGCTGTCCATCCTATGCCTTATCAATAGTTCTTAGCTTCTATTTCGAAGAAGCTGCGTTTGTGCTTGCATACAGGACATACCTCAGGCGCCTTTTTGCCGATATGAATGTGTCCGCAATTACGGCAGATCCATACCGTGTCGCCTTCGCGCGAGAACACGATGCCTTCCTCGATGTTCTGCAGCAGACGGCGGTAACGCTCCTCATGGTGCTTTTCAATGGCAGCCACAGCGCGGAAGCAATGCGCAATCTCAGGGAATCCCTCTGCATCGGCTTCTTCAGCCATCTTTGAATACATGTCGGTCCACTCATAGTTTTCGCCTTCTGCGGCAGCCTTCAGATTGTCGGGAGTTTCCGATATCTCGCCACCGTTAAGAAGTTTGAACCACAGTTTTGCATGTTCCTTCTCGTTGTTTGCTGTTTCCTCGAAGATTGCTGCAATCTGTTCGTACCCGTCCTTACGAGCCTTTGAGGCAAAGTAAGAATACTTGTTGCGGGCCATCGACTCACCGGCAAAAGCTGCCTGAAGATTTTGCTCGGTCTTTGTTCCTTTTAGTTCTTTCATTTTCTCTCTTTATTTTTATTTGTTGATAATATGTTCAGCTTGCTTATTACGACAGGAAAGACAAATGCCTTTAAAATAAACATTCACATTGTCATAGACAAAATCGCCGGGACATGTCAGCGCCGATATATCTATCGGAATGTCATAAATCTTAGCACACTCGCGGCATACAAAATGCGCATGAGGCATATATTGCGTCGAGTCATATCTTGTAGAGTCCGACGATATGTTGATGTCATTGACAATGCCTTTCTCTGCAAACAATCTCACTGTGTTGAATACTGTCGTTCTCGACAATGTAGGATTATTCCGATGAACATATACATATATCTCGTCGGCAGTCGGATGACTTTTGCACAAGGATATGAATCCCAGTATCTCAAGTCTCTGTGCGGAAGGTCTGATACCCGCATCGGTGAGTCTTTTGAGAAGATCCGTTTTATTGGCGCTGTCTGACATCTGATATCACTATAAATTTATACTTAGTACAAAGTTTTACTCATTTCTGAAAACAAACAAATATTCAACATAAATTAACGCAATATCACAAAAGCACCGGTGTTTCCAGCAGAGGCAATTCGGGCAATCGGAAATAATCGCTATATTTGCAGGGTAATTAATAGTCATTTAATGCCATGAAAAAAATATAGCAGCCGCTTATCCGTAGTGTCGTGCTTTGTTCTGATTGCCGTGTTGTCCGCCTCAGCTCAGCGCGAGCACATACTGTTCGACGATAACTGGCAGTTTGCCTTCGGCAATGCCGCATCGCCTGCAAAAGATTTCGGTTGCGGGACAGAATATTTCAACTATCTCACAAAAGCAGCCTCGATACACAACGAAGGTCCGTACGCTCTTAAATTTGACCCGGCAAAATGGGACGTGGAATGGAAAAACATCACCCTGCCTCACGACTGGGTGGTTGACCTGCCATACGAGAAAGAGGCGAGCCACAGCCATGGCTATAAGACCGTAGGATTCCGCTATCCGGAAACGAGGCTGGGCTGGTACCGCAAGACATTCACTATACCCGCCGAGGACGAAGGACGCCGTATAGCACTGCAGTTCGACGGTATTTTCCGCGATGCCCGCGTCTGGATCAACGGTTTCTATCTCGGCTCGGAACCGAGCGGATATGCCGCGCAGATATACGACATATCGGAATATCTCAACTATGGCGGCGAGAATGTGGCTGCAGTCCGCGCCGACGCCACTCTGGAGGAAGGCTGGTTCTACGAAGGCGCCGGCATCTACCGTCATGTATGGCTCGATAAAACTGATAATCTGCATGTCGCGCCGTTCGGAACTTTTGTAAGCACAGACCTCAAGGCGCCCTACGATGAAGCCGTTGTAAGGATAGAGACGAATGTCGGCAACTACGACGTAACGCCCCGCAGCTACTCGCTTAAGCATACCCTGCTCGATGCCGACGGTCGGGAAGTGACGTCGGTATGCACCGGCGCGGGTTCTGTCTCCGCCAAGGACAACAGCCTGTCGTCGGCAGAGATGAAAGTGACGTCGCCGCATCTCTGGAGTCCGGAAACACCATATCTGTACACAGTGCAAACCGATGTGATTGCCGACGGGAAGACCGTCGACAGCTACACTACGCGCATAGGCATGCGTCACGTCGAATTTGATGCCGACAAGGGCTTTCCAACGGCAAGAACATAAAGCTCAAAGGAGTGAACATGCATCAGGACAATCCCGGCGTAGGCTCCGCCATCCCCGATGCCATGCAGACGTACCGTCTGCGCGAGCTGAAGAAATTAGGAGCCAACGCATACCGCTCCAGCCACAACCCCATGACTCCTGAAATGCTCGACGCCTGCGACAGCATCGGTTTCCTCGTTATCGAAGAAAACCGTCTGACAGGAATCAACGACGAGCACAAGCGGCTGCTCAGACGCATGATAGAGCGCGACCGCAACCATCCGTCTGTCATTCTGTGGAGCGTCGGCAATGAGGAATGGGGCATAGAATGGAACGACAAAAGGAGCAAGATTACGGAAACGATGCGTGAATTATGCCACCTCTACAATCCTACGCGCCAGATGTGTGTCGCCACAAGCGGCGGTCCCAATATAGTGGCGCCTGCCGACGTTGCCGGCTACAACTATATCCTCCAGAACCCTGTTGAACAGCACCGGAAGGATTATCCTCTCCGAAAGGCTGTGGGGTCGTAAGAAACTACGGGCTGCGGAACGCGCGGCATATATTTCGACAACCATGCAAACGGACACATGGTAGCGATAAACAGAACCAAAAGCGGTCCGGACTCGCTCTATAACGCCATCGAACGCGGCTGGCAATTCTATGCCGAGCGTCCATGGCTCGGAGGACTGTTCTACTGGACAGGATTCGACTACCGCGGAGAGCCAAACCCCATGGAGTTTCCCGCTACCGGTTCGCAATTCGGAATACTCGACTATTGCGGATTTCCCAAAGACGAGGCTTTCTACCTTAAATCGTGGTGGACCGACGAGCCGGTGCTGCACATATTCCCGATGCAATTATAGCATAGATTTGATAGTGAGCAGGTTGCGCTTTAAGTCTACAAAACCGGATTTTGCGAGGTTCGCACCTCCAAATTTAACAGTTCCGGCTCTCTCAAAGCACCCATCTTTACTGACTGCAAATATAGTGATTCCCGGTAGATTACACAAGTATATGTGATGAAATTTGGGATTATTGACAAAACAGACTTAAATAATCGGGGGATTATTGACAATTAACAGACACATCTGCGACTTAGAACTTTATAATATGGGGGCGACTGACAGAGACGGCTCATGGAATTTTGGGATAAGTGACATTTTCAGTTAAATAAATAGGGTAAACTCAACATGAGACCCCGTAAAAAGCTCAACTTCTCAACACCTAAAACCGAATTCTTCAAACAAATCGCTAATTTTGCACACGCCAGTTGAAACTGCGGCCGTATAAATGAAACCTCTGTAAATTAATTCTATTACTTCATTCTTCCGTATTCCACTTTTTTGTAGTAACTTTGCACTACCAAATCAAAATAAGGAAAATACATTTTGACATGATTCCGAAGCACAGTCATCTACTCATTGTGTTGTTCGTTTTATTGAGCAACGTATCTCTGAAAGCATCAACAGATTCCAGTGTCGCAGAATTCAACGTGGCGACATATAATTTACGGCAGAATAATGAAGGTGATTCAATTAACGGAAATGCATGGAGTCAACGTTGTCCAGTAATAACCCAACTTATACGATTCCATGAATTTCATATTATTGGGACGCAGGAAGGCTTCAAATCTCAGCTTGAGGACCTGAAAAAACTGTTGCCCGGCTATGAATACATCGGAGTAGCGCGTGAGGATGGCAAGGAAAACGGCGAACACTCCGCCATCTTCTATGATACATCCATGTTCGATCTCATCGACCATGGAGATTTCTGGCTTTCCGAGACTCCGGACAAGCCCGGGCTCGGTTGGGATGCTGCATGCACACGCATCTGTTCATGGGGCAAATTCCGCCATAAGACTTCAGGAAAGGTCTTTCAGATTTTCAACCTCCACATGGATCATGTGGGCAGAAAAGCCCGCACTGAGAGCGTCTATCTCGTATGGAAGAAAATAAAGGAAACCGGAATGAATATTCCTACATTCCTGACAGGTGATTTCAATGTCGACCAGAACGATGTGCTATATGAGGTACTTTCCGCATCGGATTTTATGACAGATTCATATAAAAAGGCCGGATTTGTCTATGCACTGAACGGTACATTCAATAATTACAAGACTGACGGATTTACAGAAAGTAGAATTGATCATATTTTCGTCAGCGATAATATTGAAGTTGAAAAATATGGAGTTCTCACTGATTCATATCGCACCCCCTCGAGCGACAATACAGAGTATGAAACTCACGATGCTCCCAGGGAACTTCATCTCAACGCATATAAAAGCCGTGTCCCGTCGGATCATTATCCCGTAAAAATCAAAGTAAAATTTTAAAATATGTATATCCACGACAACCGTATAGTCATCACACTTGATGCCGGTGGCACCAACCTTGTGTTCGGAGCCATGAGGGGATGTGAATTCATAACCAAGCCAATCACATATCCGTCAAATGCCCATGACCTTGACCTATGTCTAGACACAATGGTCAATGGCTTTCACCAAATCATAGAACGCCTGAACGAGAAGCCGGTGGCGATAAGCTTCGCCTTCCCGGGGCCGGCCGATTATCCTAACGGCATAATAGGCGGATATCTCCCGAATTTCCCGTCGTTCCGAGACGGCGTTGCCCTTGGTCCATTCCTCCAGAACGAATTCGGCATTCCCGTTTTCATCAACAACGACGGCGACCTTTTCGCATACGGCGAGGCCCTCTGCGGCGCACTGCCTCGAATCAACAAACGTCTCGAAGAAGCCGGCAGCAAAAAACGCTATCGCAACATAATCGGATATACTTTCGGTACAGGCTTCGGTATCGGTATGGTAGTGAACGGAGAACTCAACCGAGGCGACAATTCCTGCGTCGAGACATTCTGCCTTCCGCATAAAACGAAACACAGAATCATTGCCGAAGAAGGTGTAGCGGTCCGGGCCATCAAACGAGTATATGCCGAAGCTTCCGGCGACTACAACCACAATTTCGAGCCGAAAGAAATCTGCGAAATAGCCGACGGCAAACGTGAAGGCAACATCGAGGCAGCTCGCAAAGCTTTCGCCGAATTCGGCGAAACAGCCGGCGACTCCATGGCAATAGCCGCACAACTCGTCGACGGTATCATCGTTATCGGGGGCGGAATCACTGCTGCCCGACACTGGATTCTTCCGTCTCTCATCGCAGAACTACGCAGCGAATTTGCGACCCTCAGCGGAGACAGCGTCCGTCGTGTCCAGATGCAGGTATTCAACCTCGACGACCCGGCCGAATTTGAAACATTCGCTCGCGGCCATACAAAAACTATTTCCGTACGTGGCTCGAACCTCACATTAGAGTACGATGACATGAAACGAATAGGTGTCACCTTTTCCACTCTCGGCGCCTCCAAAGCCATTTCTGCCGGAGCCTACGCTTTCGCTTTATCTAAAATAGATGGAAACAATGATTGAGAATGCTCCAATTGTATTTGCACCATATCTCAAGAGCGTGATTTGGGGAGGTGACAAAATATGCAAGTATAAAGGCATACCACAGACAGAATCGAACATCGGTGAAAGCTGGGAAATATCGGCCGTACCAGGACATGAATCAGTTGTTTCAGAAGGCACCTACAAAGGTCTGACCCTTTCTGAACTTATAGCCCGTTTCGGAGCGGAATTGCTCGGCGATGATGTCATGCGGCGTTATAATGGCCAATTTCCATTGCTGATTAAACTAATCGACGCCTCCGACAATCTCTCCGTACAAGTGCATCCCGATGACGCTCTTGCCATGAAACGCCACGGAAGTCTTGGCAAAACTGAAATGTGGTACATCATTCAGGCCGACAGGGACGCAAAGATTTATGCAGGACTAAATACAGCCATGACTCCGGATGATTATGTGAAGAGAGTGGCTGATGGCACATTTGCTGAGACTCTTGCTGTGCATGATTCTCATGCCGGAGATGTTTTCTTTCTCCCAGCCGGACGAGTTCATGCTATCGGCACCGGCAACCTCATTGCAGAGATACAGGAAACAAGCGACATCACATATCGCATTTATGACTACAATCGTCGTGACACAACAGGACAGCCACGAGAGCTCCACACCGAACAGGCAAAGGATGCGATAGATTATACGGTTTATCAAAATTACAAGAACCCACCAATCCCGGAGGACAATATTTATTGTGAAATCGTAAAATGTCACCATTTTACCACTGACCGCCTTCTGCTCGATGGAGAATTTATCCTCAAACTTTCCTGTCATTCATTTACAGTCCTGATGTGCCTCGCCGGCGTTGTGAAACTGAAATACGAGGCAGGCGAAAAGACCGTCACAGCTGGTCACACCATACTTATCCCGGCCTCCCTCGACACATTATCCCTGACCGGCAAAGCAACAATACTTATTGCACACTCCGATAACTGAAATCCCCAATTTGCCTGGATAATTATATCAGAAGATATTATTATCCGGGCTCTTTTTTATACATAAATTTATTACGAATAAGGTTCTCATTGTAGATGCCTCTGAATCCGACCGTCGTCTTATGTAGGGCTTGCTTATCATGCGCGGCTATGAGCCGATTGTGGTTGAGTGCATAGAGGCAGCAAAGGAAGAGGTGCAAAAACTGCCACCAGGCGCGGTTATCGTCGCCGACTACAAGCTGCCCGACGGTTCGGCAAAAGATTTAGTAAACTGGCAGAAATTAGAAGGATTTTCTTTCCCGGTTATTGCCATAGTAAACAACCTCAATGGCTTAGATTTGCTTGAAGTGATGCGCGATGGTGGTGTCGTGGATGTTATACAGCGACTGGCTATCAACAAGCAGCTCATTGAAACGGTTAGCAAATATGCAAAACCGGAGAGCATTGTAATCCAGCTTGACAATGCGCTGATTCCACGCCGGAGCGCGAAATTCAAGGAGATTGAGCAGGCTATCGAGCGCATCGCCCAGACCAATGCCAACTGCATCATCTTCGGTGAAAGCGGCATGGGCAAGGATCAGATTGCGCGGCAAATCTATCTCCAAAGCACCCGCACAAAAAAACGATAACTATAATCGAGGCCGGGGGAGCCGAGCTTGTAGGTCTGCATGCCCCGAAATCAGACCGCAACGAGATGTACAACCGCATCAAGAGTTACTTCCAGAACAATCATTCTGAAAAACTCGTTGGTTGAATTAAATTTCTAAATATTTACAAATGAAAAAGTTGCACAATTCGCAGATTATTAGTAAATTAGTGGTGGCCAAACTACTAAGAACTATTACTCTGCTTATGCGCAACTTCATAGCAAATTTCGTAAGAATCCTCGGAATCTGCAAGGATTTCGCCGGAAATCGTGTGAATGAACTCGGAAATGTACCTCGTTGTGGCGTTGTTCCCAAGTTTTCCGATCTGGAAGTCATCGCTCTGGGCATAACAGCTGAGGCCTTCCACATTGACAGTGAGAACTATCTGTTTTATCGTCTGCAACATGAGTGTAAAAACGACTTGCCAAACCTGATCAGCCGCAGACAGTTCAACGCCCGTCGAAAGCTGACAGCACGGCTCGCCGAGGAAATCCGAAAGGATGTGGCAATCGCTATTGATGGAGGTGAAGATGTTTTCTGCATTGACACTAAGCCTGTAAAGGTCTGTCAGAACGCAAGAGCCAAACGCTGTGCAATGGGACGAGACAATCCCGAAGCAGCTCCGGACTGGGGATATTGCGCATCGCAGGGAATGTATTATTATGGATATAAACTCCATGCTGTCTGTGGAATAAGCGGTGTCATCCATTCCTACGACATGACAGCTGCAAGTGTCCATGACATTCATTTCCTCAAGGATGTGCAGTGGGAATATCATGACTGCATGATGCTTGGCGACAAAGGCTATCTCAGCGCCGAGGTGCAGCAGAATCTTTTTGAGGTCGCCAACATTACTCTGGAAGTCCCGTATCGGTTGAATCAGAAAAACAGGAGATCTCCGGTATGGGCATACAAAAAATTCCGAAAGCGGATTGAGACCGTGTTTTCCCAACTCAACGACAGTCTTATGATGATACGTAATTACGCAAAGCAATCCTGCGGACTTTTCACCCGAATGGCAGGCAAAATCGCCGCTATGACTTTCATGCAATATGTCAATTACGTTAATCATCGGCCGATTGGGCACATAAAGTATTCTCTAATCTAATTCAACCAACAGGTTATCATATTTTAATATATATGTGCTTTTTGTAAAGGATATAACCAATACACCAGTTAAACAATACGAATGAGATAGCAAAAAGAAGGGAGGCGAGAGTTGCGTCGTCGCCGCTCACGGGCATCATCACAGCCTGGTAGAGCCAGCCCTTGATGGTGGTGAACCCGCTTTCGGCGGCGGAGTAGGGTACCTTCACGGCACCTATTATTATACTGAGAATCGAGCCGAGGCAGTAGAGGAAGAGGGGATTTACGCCGAAGGTCTCGAAGAAACGGCACCAGCGGCGGTAGCCTTTGATGTCGATAATCCAAATCAGGAGCCCCAGGAAGGAAGCGGCGAGGCCGCAGGTGGTGAGCACGAATGTGGGCGACCATATCTTCTTGTTGATGGGCATGCCGAAGTCGAGGAGGAAACCGCTGAAAGTGAGGATGGTGCCGACGATGAAGAGCTTGTTGATGCGCAGGTTGTTGTCGGTGGTGCTCTTTATGAGGGCTCCGCACATGAAGCCGATGAGCATGTGTGCTATCGAGGGGAGGGTGCTCAGGAGGCCTTCGGGGTCGAATTTGAGACGCACGCCTCCGACGATGTCGGCATACATGTGGTCGACGCCGAGCACGGCGCGGTCGACTACGGCTATGACGTTGGTGTCGGCGAATTCAAATCCGTTGCCGGCGAGTAGGATTATGGCGTAGACCACAAGCATTGCGGCGATGGTCCATGGCAATCCCTTGCGCGGAATGAGAATGGCCATTGTGGCGCCTATGCCGTAGCACAGTGCCAGGCGCGGCATCACGCCGAGGATACGGATGCGGTCGAAGCAAGCCACGGCGTCGAGGAAGCTCTTGTCGCCGAGCACACCGCGGAGGGTGAGGCCGAACCAGGCAATGAACATACCGATGAGGAATATCACCACGGTGCGGCGGAGGATTTTGGCAAAGGATTTCCACGTGAACTCGAAGTTGTACTTCTGCAGGGAGAAGTAGGTGGAAACACCCATAATGAACATGAAGAACGGGAACACCAGGTCGGTTGGCGTGAGGCCGTTCCACTCGGCGTGTTCGAGGGGCGCGTAGATGTGCCCCCACGAGCCGGGGTTGTTCACCAAAATCA
>ENA-OYXX01000105-OYXX01000105.1-human-gut-metagenome-genome-assembly--contig:-NODE-105-length-37510-cov-9.447497_pt1 | contig 37510 bp, 30 predicted proteins | sample MGYA00243976_ERZ653434 | MGnify/ENA primary metagenome ERZ653434 (study PRJEB26926, sample SAMN06165112) | human gut metagenome | biome: ENVO:00009003; feature: ENVO:2100002; material: ENVO:00002003...
AGTTAATTATATTCTTTACGATAAACTCTGAAAATGAGTTTTTATTGTATAAAATCAGCCGCAAAGATACATATTTTTATTCAAATCTGCAAGGTAAACGTAAAATATTCATAAAAACTCTTGGAAATCTCACTTTTTATATTTAATTTTGCACCGATTATCTTATGGTTAATCACATACTGTCTTGGGGCTGACTGGATTTGACAGCGGGTTGAGATGGTACGTAAGCATGCGGAGTGGCGGCTGTACACTCCATAATCCATTCGGTCAAAAATTTATCTGGCGAAAACAAGTACGCTCTCGCTGCCTAATCGAAGTACAGTAGATTATTGGCTTTATCCTCCCACCAGGTGAGAGGACGAGACATCGCCCGGAGGCTGTTGTTCCGAAGCTCTTCGACATGGCGGTGCGGTTAAATCGGAAATAGTCAGGCTAAAGCTCCGTCGGCATGATGAAATTTTAGGAGATAAGGTTGCAGTTGGTGGTCCGGGTCTTGCTGCAGCACGAAAAACGAAGTCCGGAATAAGCATGTAGAAAGCGTATGGTTTCCCTGTTTGGACGAGGGTTCGACTCCCTCCAGCTCCACAATTTTTTATTGTATCATGCACATTTGATTTATTTGCGTATTTATAGTATAACTACGTATGAGAAACACTTCTATACCGTCGTTTTTTACAAATACAAATGTTATTTAACATTGCGGATTATTGAAAAAATATATAAAATAATAAGGTGTAGTGATAAGGAATTGAAAAAGATTTGTGTATATAGTCCTTTTTTTGTATTTTTGCAGGGTAAAGGCGGAACGCATGGGCGTAGCCTTATGGAAAATATGAATTAAAAATCAAAATGGTATGAGAAAGTACATTGTTACTGCACTGATGGCTGTTGCTGCGATGACAGCCGGTGCGCAAAACATAAAGCAGTTGTGGCAACAGGCAGATGATGCCAGCAAGAAAGACCTGCCTAAGCAGGAGATGGCTGTGTTGGAGAAGATTGTGAAGGCGGCTGACAGACAGCAGTCGTATGGCAATCTGCTCAAGGCGGAGCTGCGGTTGGTGCAGGCTAAGTGTAATGTGTCGGCAGACTCGCTCAAGCCTGCGGTGGAGCGTCTTGAGTTTCGCATGGCGCTGATGAGCAACAAGGTGCAGCGGTCGGTCTACTGTGCTGTGCTCAGCAAGATCTATTCGCAGAACATGGAGCTTTCCGACAGTGCCGAGGCTATTGCAAAGCGCTATGCACGCATGGCGGTGGAGTTTCCCGATGCACTTGCCGGAGTGAAGGCTTCGGCATACAACGAGGTGATAGCAAAGGGCGTTGACAGCGAGATATTCGGCAACGATCTGCTGAGTGTGGTGGGCTTCACGCTCAATGACTACCGCACCATGCACGACTATTATCTGAAGGCTGGCAACCGCCGTGCGGCATGTATCGCCGCAAAGTTCATGGTTACCAGGGGCAACTACGGCTTCAACCATGAGCAGTGCAAGGCGGCTCTTGACTCGTTGATAAATGTCTACGCTGATCTTGATGTGGCTGGCAGCGTGGCGGTGGAGAAGTACGGATATATGCACGACAATACCGCAAAGGAGAGGATGGACTTTCTGCACAATGCCCTGACGCGCTGGGGCAGCTGGAAGGAGATGGGCACGCTGCGCATGGCGGAGAAACAGCTGATTAATCCGCAGTATAATATACGGTCGATACGCTGCTCCATACCTGGCGTGGCGCGGAAGGTGCAGCTTGCAAATGTGCGTAATATCAACAGTGTGACGCTCAATGTGTATAAGCTCGGTGTGAACGGAGACACACAGCTGTCGCCCGAGGGCAGGAAAGGACGTGAGAAACTGATGAGAGACGCCCGTCTGCTTGTCGACAAGACAGTGACACGCAGACTGACGGATGCCAATGGCAAGCCTTTCCCTGCATACGAGGTTCACAACGACAGCATGGAGATTGGGGCACTGCCCGTGGGAGTGTATCTGCTGGAGTTTAAGGGCGATAACGGCATTTCCAGTTATTCGCTTTATTATGTGAGCGATGTAAAGTGTCTTGTAATTTCACCCAAGAGCAAGACCATGCGCTATGCCGTGGTCAACGCCACCACGGGGCAGCCCATTGCAGGAGCTAAGATAAACATCTATACTCACCGCAACGGACTGCGCACGGTGAAGCAGACCCTCACCACCGACGGTAAGGGCGAGGCACGCTACAACGCCACGGGCGACGAGAGCGGCAATGTGTTTGCATATACCGCCAACGACAAGGCGGCAATGCCAAGCGACGCAACGGCGCCATACAGTTATTATAACGACGGCGAGGAAAATATCAACACCATGATAATGACCGACCGCGCCATCTATCGTCCGGGACATACGGTGCACATGGCGGCAGTGATGTACAGCCATAAGAACTATGTGGAGAACACAGCCGTGGCAGGCAGGAACGTTACCGCCACATTGTATGATGCCAACCGCAAGACACTGGCAGAGAAGACCCTCACTACTGATGAGTTCGGTAAGGTGAGTGCCGACTTTGCGCTGCCCGAGTCTGCAATGAACGGAATGTTCTCGATAAGGGTAGGCACCGACTGGTATTCGTTCAGGGTGGAGGAGTACAAGCGTCCTACATTTACGGTGGAGTTTGACGAGCTGACAACCGATTACAAAATAGGCGACACCGTGACCGTGAAGGGCCGTGCCAAGAGCTATTCGGGTATGCCCGTAGAGGAAGCGAAGGTGGCTTACACGTTGAGATACCGTGTGCCGTTCTGGTACCGTTTCTATGGATACTTTGACCTTGGCAATGACTTTATCAAGTCGGACACCATCATCACCGGCGATGGCGGCGAGTTCTCGGTGAAGGTGCCTGTCACAGCACCGAAGGATGCAGAGAACCTGCGCAAGATGTTCTGCAACATTGAGCTGAGTGCCGACGTTACCGACCTTGCAGGCGAGACACACAGCACACAGACACAGCTGCCATTGCCGCTGCGCAAGGGTATGCTCACCAGCGACATGAAACAGCAGTATGTAGCCGACAGCCTGAAAACCGTGACTTTCAGCTATCTCAATGCCCTCGGCAAGAACATCGAAAAACCGATGACATGGCGCATTGACAATGGAAAATGGAATGACGGCGTGACCAACGGCAAAAGCATCAGCATAGAAAAGACGGTGAAGGCACTGAAGAGCGGCAGATACACCATGACTGCCATCTGTGATGGTGACACCCTGAGGCATGAGTTCACAATATTCCGCTTTACCGACAAGAAGCCTGCCGAATATACACGTTCGTTCTTCTATCAGAGTGCAGGTCTGTTCCCTGCCGACGGCAAGCCCGTGACAATAATGCTCGGCAGTAGCGACAAGGATGTGCATGTGCTATACAGCATCATAAGTGGCGGTGGCAAAAATGGCGAGGTGCTTGAGGAGGGTGCCGTGGACATCAGCGACAGCTACTATACTCGCAACTTCACTTACCGTCCTGAGTATGGCAACGGTCTCGCTGTTGCCGTGGCTTGGGTGAAGGACGGCAAGACATATTCTTATCGTTATGATATACGTCGCCCTGAGCCTGATAACAAGCTGAAATTAGAATGGACAACATTCCGCGACAAGCTCACCCCGGGACAAAAGGAGGAATGGACGTTGACAGTGAAGCGTGCCAACGGCACTGCTGCCGATGCGCAGCTCATGGCAACGATGTTCGACAAGTCGCTCGACCAGATAACACGCCACAATCCGGTGTTCTCGCCAATGATACATATTTATGTTCCTTATACATATTGGCAGAGCGGCGGAGACTCGCAAATGTATCTTTATAAGTCAAAGCCGTTGAACTATAACAGAGCGGTGGCATTGCAGTTCAGCACCATTGATGAGAGTCTGATTTACGGATTTCGTTATGGAATTTATACACGTGGAGAAGTTTTGTATGCCAACGGTGTATCCATGATGAAGGATTCGCAGGTTATGCGAAGCAGAAAGGCAAAGGCTATAGGCTCTATGCCAATGCCGGCTCCGGCAGTGAGCGGGGCAATTGGAACCTGGAATGTGGCTGCCGATGAGGCTAAGATGGAGGAGGCAGCAGAAGCTCCGATGGAACTGAGAGATTTCAGTAACGAAAAGGGAGCAGGTTCGATGGAAGATGCCGGAAGTATGGAGGAAGATCCTGCAATCCGTGAGAACCTCAACGAGACTGCTTTCTTCTATCCGGCACTGCGCACCGACAGCCTGGGCAACATCACGATGAGGTTCACACTGCCTGAGGCTCTCACCACATGGCGCTTCCTCGGCATAGCCCACACCAAGGACATCAGCGTGGGCACCCTTGAGGGCGAAGCTGTGGCGCAGAAGGAGGTGATGGTGCAGCCAAACATGCCGCGCTTCATCCGCATGGGTGACATGGCGGAGATTGTGGCGCGCATTGCCAACCTCTCGGAATCAGCCAAGAGCGGCAAGGCAACAATAACCCTCGTTGACCCGATGACCGAGAAGACAGTCTTCACCACAAGCACTGACTTCGCCGTGGAGAGCGGCAAGACAACCGCAGCAACATTCGCATACACTCCCGACAGCAATACCCCGACACTGCTCGTATGTAAGGTGACGGTGAAGGGCGAGGGTTTCGGCGACGGCGAGCAACACTATCTGCCGATACTTCCCGACAAGGAGCGCGTGACAAAGACCGTGACCTTCACGCAGACCACAGCCGGCACAAAGACCATCGACATAGAAAAGCTGTTTGCCACAAAGGAGAATGCGAAGCTCACAGTGGAGTACGCCGACAACCCCGCATGGATGGTGATGCAGGCTTTGCCGCAGACGGGCACTCCCGACGACGAGAGTGCGGTGAGACAGGCGGCATCGTTCTATGCCAACACTCTCGGCGTATATATTACCGGCAAGGTGCCAGTTCTGAAGACTCTCACTCAACAGTGGAGCCGTGAGCAGGGCAGCGAGACCTCGCTCACAAGCAATCTTGCGAAAAACAGTGAGCTGAAGGACATTGTGCTCAACGAGACTCCTTGGGTGAATGACGCCGACAGCGAGACAGAGCAGCGCCGCATGCTCGCAACGTTCTTCGACGAGAATCTTATTGGCAACCGCAAGCAGTCGGCAATAGAAAAACTTGCCAAGCTGCAGAAGGCTGATGGCTCATGGAGCTGGATGCCAGGAATGGACGGCAGCAGCTACATCACCACCTCAGTGGCTGAGATGCTTGTGAGAGTGAATGCAATGACTGGTACCCAGCAGGCTACACGCCCGATGCTCAACAAGGCACTGCGCTGGCTCGACAAGAATGCCGTGAAGGAGGTTGAGGAGATGAAGCGCAATCAGAAGAAATACAAGACTCAGCCTGTGTTCCCAAGCCGCGAAATGCTGCAATATATTTATATCCGCTCTCTCGACAACACAGGCATGAGCGCTGCCGCAAGCAATGCCATCAGTTATCTCATGCCGCTGCTGAAGAAGGAGATAAAGAGCCAGACAATGTACGACAAGGCTATGACGGCGGTGATACTAAGCAAGCGCGGAGAGACTGCCGCTGCACGCATCTATGTGCAGAGCCTGAAGGAATACACCGTCTACCGTGAGGACATGGGACGTTACTATGACACCAAGCGTGCTGGATATTCGTGGCGTGACTACCGCATACCTACACAGGCAATGGCGATAATGGCACTGCAGACTGTCACTCCTAATGACCGTCAGACCGTGAGCGAGATGCAGCGCTGGCTGCTGCAGGAGAAGCGCACTCAGGCGTGGGATACTCCGCTCAACACCGTGGATGCCATCTATGCCTTCCTCGCCGACAACACACTGACGACAAATGTTGAGCCAACGAGGATTTCCATCGACGGCAAGGCTCTCGATATGCCTGCCGCAACGGCTGGAATAGGCTACCGCAAGACAGCGATTGCTAATCCTGAGGGCAAGACGCTCACTGCCGAGAAGACCAGCAATGTAACCTCATGGGGCAGCGTGTATGCGCAGTTCATGCAGCCCGTTGCCGACATTACATCTGACGGCACTGAGATGAGCATAAAGCGTGAGATGTTTGTAGTTAACGGCGACAAGCGCACGGCAGTGAATGGCAAGAGTCAGCTGAAGGTTGGCGACAAGGTGGTGGTGAGAATCACCGTCACTGCAGCGCGTGACCTTGACTTCGTGCAGATCACCGACCGCCGTGCTGCCTGCATGGAGCCGATAAGTCAGTTGAGCGGTTACCGTTTTGGATGCTACGTGTCGCCCAAGGACAGCCGCACCTGTTATTACTTCGACCGCATGGCGAAGGGCAAGCATGTAGTGGAGACAGAGTATCACATCGACCGTGCGGGAGAATATACTACAGGCACCTGTACCGCAGAGTGTGCCTACGCTCCTGAGTTCAGAAGCAGTGCTCGTGGTTTAGTGTTAAATGTTCAGTAAAATAAGAAATCTATGAAAATAAAGAATATATTAGTTGCTGCCTTATTGGCGATGATGTCGACATCGGCATCCGCACAGAAGATAGTGGTGGAGAATGCCTCGATAAATTGCGGGCAGTCGCTGTTTCAAACTCCGGTGATGGCAACATTCCAGTTGCGTAATAAAAGCGGCAGGCGGCTTACGCTTACCGAGGTGCAGCCCGGAAGCGGTTGCACCATTGTGGAACAGCCTGCGGGTGAGATTGGAATAGGGGATAAATTCACCATCAAAGTGGCTTACGACGGAAAGTTGCTTGGGCACTATTTCCGCGACGTTACAGTGAAGAGCAATGCTGACAGCCGTCCGCTGTATCTGCGCATGACGGGTGAGGTGCGCACGGAACTGAAGGATTATGGCGGCATCTTCCCGTTCCAGTTTGGCGACTTGAAGACCGATAAGAACTATCTTGAGTTCGATGATGTGAACAAGGGTGATAATCCTGTACAGGAGATAACAGTGTTCAATGCCGGCAAGAAGGTGTTGCAGCCAAATCTGATGCACCTGCCGCCGTATTTGTCGGCGTATGTGATGCCCGAGAAGCTCAATCCCGGGCACCGCGGAAGGATAAGCATCTCGCTGGCGTCGGACAAACTGTACGGTTATGGTCTGACACAGACCACGGTGTATCTTGCCAATGTGCTGGGCGAGAAGGTGAGCAACGACAATGCCGTTGGAGTGTCGGCTGTGCTCTTGCCGTCGTTTGAGCAGCAGACAGAGGCGCAAAAGGCGTTTGGACCAAATCTCGATATGTCGTCGGAGATTGTGGAGCTTAATTTCAACGGCAAGAAGAAAGCCTCTGCCGAGGTTACGCTTGCCAACACGGGTAAGGCTCCGCTCAACATCACCGCCCTGCAGATGTTCACTACAGGACTGAAGGTGACGCTGTCGAAGACCGTCATCCCTGCCGGCGACCATGCCAAACTGAAGATTGTGGGCACTCAGTCGGAGCTGAAAAAAGTGCGCACACGTCCGCGTGTGCTGATGATTACCGACGACCCGCAGCACGCAAAGGTCGTGGTGGAATTACGAATTAATAATTAACAATTAATAATTAATATGACATTATATCCGAAACTAATAACAGATGCACTTGCAACTGTTGTTTATCCAGGTACGAAGAAAGACCTTATAACAAGTGAGATGCTTGCCGACGATGTGCGCATTGACGGAATGAAGGTGAAGTTCACGCTGATATTCCCACGCGACACCGACCCGTTCCTCAAATCTACGGTGAAGGCTGCTGAGGCCGCCATCCACTATCATGTGTCGAAAGATGTAGAGGTGACAATAGAGCTGGAGTATAAGAGCAAGCCGCGCCCCGAAGTGGGCAAGCTGTTGCCGCAGGTGAAGAACGTGATTGCCGTGAGCAGCGGCAAGGGTGGAGTGGGCAAGAGTACGGTCAGTGCTAACCTTGCCATTGCGCTCGCACGGTTAGGCTACAAGGTGGGACTGCTGGATGCCGACATCTTCGGTCCGTCGATGCCCAAGATGTTTCATGTGGAGGAGGAGCGTCCTTATGCCGTTGAGGTGGACGGCCGTCAACTGATAGAGCCGATAGAAAAATATGGCGTGAAGCTGTTGAGCATCGGGTTCTTTGTAAATCCCGACACTGCCACTCTGTGGCGCGGAGGTATGGCGAGCAACGCATTGAAGCAGCTCATAGGCGATGCCGACTGGGGTGAGCTCGACTACTTCATTCTCGACACTCCTCCTGGAACGAGCGACATACACCTCACCCTGCTCCAGACTCTCGCCATCACCGGCGCGGTGATAGTGAGCACTCCGCAGAGTGTGGCTCTTGCCGATGCACGCAAGGGCATCGACATGTACCGCAATGAGAAGGTCAACGTGCCCATCCTCGGACTGGTGGAAAATATGGCGTGGTTTACTCCTGCCGAACTTCCCGAGAACAAATACTATATCTTTGGAAAGGACGGCTGCAAGAACCTCGCAAAGGAAATGAACACTCCGTTATTGGCACAGATTCCTTTGGTGCAGAGCATTTGCGAGAGCGGTGATGCCGGTGAGCCTGCCGCCACAAAGGTTGACACTGTGACAGGGCAGGCATTCCTTGCACTTGCGCAGGCTGTGGTGACTGTCACCAACCGCCGCAATGCGGAGCAGGCTCCCACGAAGATTGTAGGAGTGAACACTAAACACTGAACACTAAACACTCTTTGCATTTCTCCATCAGCCATTTAGGAGTGCTTGTGGCTCCGCAGATGCCGATGGTCTTTATGCCTTCGAGCCATGAAGCGTCGATCTCTTCCGGTCCCTCTATCAGGTGACTGTTGGGATTGACGCTTTTGCATTCGTTGAACAGCACCTTGCCGTTGCTCGACTTGCGTCCGCACACAAACAGTATGAGGTCGTGGCGTGTGGCAAACTGAGATATGTTTGGCATGCGGTTTGCCACTTGTCGGCAGATGGTATCGAAGCTCCTGAATGTAGCTGTGGGCGATATGTGCTCCTGAATGTAGTTGATGATTTTATGGAACTCATCGAGGCTCTTGGTGGTCTGGCTGTAGAGATAGATGTCGCGTGAGAAGTCAAGGCGTGTCACGTCATCAAATTTCTCTATCACTATGGCGTTTTGCTGTGTCTGTCCCACCAGTCCCAGCACCTCAGCGTGACCGTTCTTACCGAAGATTACAATCTGCGCGTCTGGCTCACTGTCATACTGCTTTTTTATGCGGCGCTGCAACTGCAGCACCACGGGACAGGTGGCATCGATAATCTCGATGTTGTTGCGCTTTGCCAGCTCGTAGGTTGAGGGTGGCTCACCGTGGGCACGCAGCAACACCTTTGCATCGTGCAGCTTCGCCATGTCATCGTGGTTGATGGTGATTAGTCCAAGGCGTTTTAGCCGGTCGCACTCCATACCGTTGTGTACAATGTCGCCGAGACAATATAGCTTTGTGCCTTTTGCCAGTTCTTCCTCGGCTTTCTTTATGGCGGTGGTCACTCCAAAGCAGAAACCGCTGCCGTCGTCAATCTCTATCTGATAGTTCATAATTTATAATTCATAATTATCTCAGCCACAGTCATTGCCTCGTCATCGGTCATTGCCTGGCTCATGGGCAGGCTCAGCTCGGTGGCGTAAATCTGTTCTGTGATGGGTAGTGACAGATATCCTAATTCCTTATGGTAGCATTGCTGGCGGTGAGGTGGGATGGGGTAGTGGATGAGTGTCTGTATCCCATTGTCTGCAAGGTATTGCTGGAGACGGTCACGGCTGTCACAGAATATGGGGTAGATGTGATATACGTTCTGTTCTTTGGGCAGAGCCGACGGACGTGTGATGAGCGGATTGGATATCATATTGTCGTATATATCCGCTATTTGCTGCCGGCGACTGTTTGCTTCATCAAGATGGCGCAGCTTAACCGTGAGCACAGCAGCCTGAATCTCATCAAGACGGCTGTTGCGCCCCTTGTACCGGAACACGTATTTCTTCGTTGAGCCATAATTTGCCAATGCCCTTACGGTGTCGGCAAGTTCATGGTCGTTGGTGGTCACGGCACCTCCGTCCCCCAAGCAGCCAAGGTTCTTACCGGGATAAAAGCTGTGCCCGGCGGCGTCGCCCAAGGCTCCAGTTCGGACACTTTTCGCGCGTACGTTATTATATATATAGCGAGAGCTATAAACACAGCCATGAGCCTGAGCGTTGTCCTCCACAAGCTTCAGGTTGTACTTCATGCATATCTCGCCTATCTTATCTGTGTATGAACAGCGCCCATATAGATGCACAATCATTATCGAGCGTGTGCGGTCAGTGATAGCCTGCTCTATCCTACTGTCGTCAATCTCTAAAGTGTCTCGCCGCGGCTCCACGAGCACGGGCTTCAGACCGTTCTCTGTTATGGCAAGTATAGATGCAATGTAGGTGTTGGCAGGCACTATCACCTCGTTGCCCGGAGCCATCACCCCCATCTCGATGTATGCTCTGTAAATAAGCGTGAGCGCATCCAGTCCGTTTGCGCATCCCACACAGTGCTCTGTGCCTATATACCTGGCAAACTCCTGCTCAAACCGCCGGTTGGCTTCGCCTTGCAGATACCAGCCCGACCGCACTGTGTCAGTCACCGCCTTCTCTATCTCGTCGGCATATAGAGCGTTGACACTTTTCAAATCCAAGAATTTTATCATAGGTTGTAAAGTCAGATTATAATATCTGCAAAATACACTTTTACACTTCCTCACACACAGCCATGTCCATGCAATGATACACCACAACAATCTTATGCAGTTTGGTGTTGCCGATGGCGTTCTGCACCGTCTCGCTCGCCGCATAGCGGTTTGCCTGTGCTATAGCCTCCTGTCTGAGCGTCTCAATACGCTCTTTCGGCTCCTTGCCTTTTGCGTATTTCAGTTCAATGATATACGAGTGCTCCATGTCCTTGTATATCTGGTCTAATGGATGCTGAGGCTCTTCCCGAACCGTCTTGGACGGATAAAGAAGAAAAACCTGTTTGCATTCTCAATCTTCTCGATAAACCGTGTCTTGTCAACGTAGTAGCAGTTGTCTCCTATTACGTCCACGAAGTTCATCATTCCGTATGGTATCCGTTTCCTCTTTGCCATAATTATATCTTTTATGAAATCTTTTCATGGCATGTATGCCATGTTTCCTGTGAACATTCGGAATTTCCCTAATGTCTATGGATTTTGCAAAATTACAACATTTTTTCCATACCTCCAAAAGAAAAATAGAAAAGTTTTGAGAAGAGTAAGCAAAAGTTGTAATACTGGCATCAACAAGTAAGTTAACTTAAATGGCAAAGTAAGTTAACTTAAATGACAAAGTAAGTTAATTAAAATGACCGTCCAGCGGACGGCTGGACGGTCATGATGTGTCTTTAAATCTTTTTTCCTACCACAATCTTAAGGAAAGTCTTAATAAGAATCTTCATGTCAAACCATAGAGACTGGTGCTCGAGATAATAGAGGTCAAGCTCCAGACGGCGCAGCATCTTCTCTATGGTGTCGGTATAGCCGTTGTATAGTGTGGCGTAAGAAGTCACGCCTGGTCTTATTTGATATAGAAGTTCATAACGAGGGTCATGCTCCATAATCTTGTCTATGAAATATTTGCGCTCTGGACGTGGACCAATGAATGCCATATCGCCCCTGAGTACGTTCCATAATTGTGGCAGCTCGTCAAGATGATGCTTGCGCAGCCATTTGCCGAAAGATGTCAGACGTTCATCGTCCCTTTCTGCCAATTGTGGCACACCGTCTTTTTCAGCCTCTTCTTTCATTGTTCTGAATTTCAGAATCATGAAAGGTTTACCACCTTTGCCGATGCGCTCTTGCCTATATATTGCCTTGCCAGGGTTGCATGTTTTCTGGAGGATATATATAATTGCAAATAGTGGTGACATTATTATTAATCCTAAGAGTGACAATGCAAAATCCAAAGTGCGTTTCAATATCGTATTCATTTGTGATGTAAATCCATTTTTGATATAAATAACGCAGTTTTTCCTATAATATTGCATCAGTATAGAGATAATTTTTCTTTTTGTTCGCCAATTATTTATGTATTTTGATTTATAATCAAGAAAAGAAAGAAAAAATATTTATGATTTTTTGGTGATATGGAATTTTTGTTGTAATTTTGCTATTGGAAGCTATTCATGGCAGGCTTTTATAGTTGCTTGAGGTGGCTTGATATATATATTTATTTAAGGTTGCATAGTAAAAAATGAAGACAGATAAACAGTTGATGAATGAAATCGCGATAAATTCTGGTTATTTGAGGACTTTGTCAAGGGATGAGTCTGAAGGTCAGAAATTATTGCTTTTAGATATGTACAAGGATATTTCGTGTTTATGTGATAAGCACGAATTAATTTATATGATGGGAGGAGGATCGTGTTTGGGCGCTGTAAGACACAGAGGCTATATACCATGGGATGATGATCTTGATATCATAATGCCAAGACAGTCGTACAATAAACTTATTTGTTTATTGGCAAAGGGGGAGTTAGGTGAGAAATATGAATATGAGGCACCGGATAAGAAAAAAGACAGTAAAAATACTTTTCTTAAGGTTTATCGAAAGGGAACACTAAATGTAGAGATTATCAATGAAACTGCACCTGGTCCTAAAGGTGTGTATCTTGATTTTTTCCCAATAGATTATGCACCTCGTTATTCTGTTTTGCGATATATAAAAGGATTATTCTCTGATTTTTTGCATGCGGTAAGTTCATGTGTGCTATATACTGAATATCCCAGCAAATATTATAAAGAGTACATGCAACAGACAAAAGAGGGGCAAAAGAGATATCGGCAAAGAATGATTTTGGGAAGAATTTTTGGTATAATACCACATAGAAAATGGGTGTGGTGGTTTGATAAATTCAATTCATGTTCTATTGCTACAGGTGTGATGACTATTCCAACTGGAAGAAAGCACTATCTTGGTGAATGTCATAAGGAAAATGTGTTTCTGCCTGTGGGCAAGGCTACATTTGAGGGCATTGTTGTTAATGTTCCTCATAATACTCATGAATACTTGTTGAGACTATATGGTGACTATATGAAGATGCCTTCTGAAGATAAGCGTGAGAGACATTTTGTCTATAAATTTTCGCTTGATACTACAGAAAAATAATGTGTTAAGTGTTTCCTGATTTTAGGTCTAAGAACTTATCTCAAAAGTTTTCTATATATCAGCCTTCTGAGGGAGACGGGAAGTATTCTCACAAAAAATCTGTTTGTGATGTTCCTTATCATATTTTCAAACTTCAGGTATCCTATTTTATATAGATGATATTGTAGCTTTGCTTCTGTTTTTGCATATTTAAAACCGCCGCGTCGCTTGTAAATGTCACGTGATAGACGGAAAAAAAGCAACGATTCCTGAATGTTATGGAATACAAAGCCGCTATGAAGCATTTTTGCCCACAAAAAATAGTCTTCAAGCAGCATGCATGTCTGATAGTTTCCTGCCTTTATCACGGATGCCTTTCTGAAGATTACTGTAGGATGATTCATAGGATTGCGACGCTTTCCAAATTTGTATAGCTCATCATTGTGTTGCGGTACTTTCCTTATCGATACAATGTTTTCAGGAGTTTCATAAAATTCGTCAATCCAAGCCCCCAAAACGTCTACATCTGGATGGTCTTCCATATATTTTACCTGCACTTCAAATCTGTTGGGCTTGCATATGTCATCAGTGTCCATACGTGCCACTAAATCGTATGAACAATGTCTAAGCCCTATGTTCAAGGCATATCCCAATCCGTAATTTTTTTCTAAAGGAATTCTTTGTATTATGGGATTTTTATGTTGGTATTCTTCAAGAATATTGTATATCTCAGACGTTAAAGGCCCATCCTCTACTATAATGATTTCTTGTGGAGGATAGGTTTGTGACAGTATGCTGTCCAATGATTGTCTTAAAAAAATAGGTTTTTCAGCCTTATATATAGACATTAATACTGAAAACGGTTTTGATTTCATAGTGATAACGTTTTTATATACCTGCAATAATGCCGTTAACAATGTTCTTAAGATTTTTTACTCTTGGGGAACAGAACAGACTGTAATATGGTATTTTTACAATGTATTTGAAACCATTACGGACTTTCCATCTCATTGGTACATAATTGCGTCTTATCAGCCAGAGATAGTTGCGGTATTGGTAAAACAGTCTGAACGATGACGGAATTGTTACCAGTCTATTTATTACTTTATGACTGCCATGTCCTATGCTGTGGTATATGAAAGCATCTTCAACCAATATTGTTTTTTTATTATTTTTATCAAAGGCTCTCCAACACCATTCGCAGTCTACGCCGTCAATAAAAAGAGTTTCATCCATACCGCCCACTTCATTCAATACCCGAATGTCGGTCAGCGTCATGGAGCACCGAAGGTAATCTACTACTGTGAATTTACGTCCTTCAATGTTGATTGTCTCTTTTTTAATGATGTTTTTGCTTGAGTATTGAATGCCTGTTGCCTTATCCACGGCATAACATCCAAGAGTTGCTATTGGAATATCGTTCGATTTTAATAGGTTATGGGCTGAGTATAATTTTTCCACGAGGTCTGGGGAGGCTATACTGTCCTGGTCAGAAAACAAAATCATCTCATAACCGGCTTTCATCAAAGCTTTGATGCCGATATTCTGGGCAGATGCTATTCCTGTATTTTCTTGTAATGGAATGTATATTACATTGTTACTATTATCAAACCATTGGCTGTGGTTCTCTTTTGAATTGTCGACAATACAAAAGCCGTCAACTTGTAATGCCAAGGCATTATAAGTTAATGTGAATGATTCTTTTTCCGGTTCGTATAATACTATTAAAGCTGCTATTTTTTTTGCCATATACCTTTTTTTATTCCTTTTGCCATATATTTCCAACAGGTCCAACCTCCTTTGACCAGTATTGGAAAATATATAAAACGGAGAATTAGTTTTATGCCAGTTGCAATTTTCCACTGCAAAGGTACATATTTTTTCCTAATTAGCCAAAAATAATTACGACATTGATAAAAATACCTTTCCGGAGACGACAGTATTATCTTGTATTTCCCGAGCGACAGTTCGCGCTGTCCCACTTTATGTTCAATTTCTATCTTGTTGGTGATGCCGCATTTGTATCCTTTGGCATAGGCACGCCAGCACCATTCAAAATCAACATAGTCTATGAATAGACTGCCGTCAAAAAGACCAATTTCTCGTAAAGCTTGTGTGGAGATACAGCTTCCCGAAGAAATTATGTGCCGGCGCTGGCTGAATCCTAAGCAGTCATAACCGTAGTTGTGGATTATTGATTTGTATTCGTCTTTGTTTTCTTTGTGTATTACTGTCGGGCCTATGATTGCCAGATTTTTATTGACATTACGGATAAATTCATTTTGAATTCTTTTCGCGTAATCTGTTGAGATTCTGCTGTCCTGATCTATAAATACAATATATTCGTAGTCTTCTTGCAGAATTTGTCGCAACGCGATGTTTTGTGCTTCAGCTATTCCAAGATTTTTTTTGTTGCAGATATATTGTAGGTTGCCTATAGATGTTCCGTCTATAGATGGAGTTAGAGAATTGTCAACCACAATTCCTCTGTTGTATGCAGCTAAACGTTTAACGTTTTCTATATCCAATTTATTGGGGTTATATAGGACAATTACTATGGCAATCTTATTTGTTAATTCCATACTTTATGTGTCTGTTATAATATTTGAATTTTAAATACTTAAAGAACGAACCGTACCCTAAAGCTCTCAGCATGTTCCAATGCCTATAGTTTTTTTGAAAAATCTTGGCTATATGTACCATTTTGTACAGTAGCCCATGAGTATTCCAGTTAGTTGCGCCTAAGGTGTTGTTGCCATGCTGGCGATATGACACTAATGGCTGGGGTATTCCGTATACGTGCCCGCCTGCCTTCAGTATGCAGCATGTCACCCATGAATCATGCATTAACGCTTTGTTTGCGGGGAAATGTATGGATTCACGGGCTTTTCTGTTGAACAACATGGTGCATCCAGTAACATACTCAAAAACAGCTCCAGCATCAAAGCTATATAGTAGTTCTGGACGAATGCCGCCACACTTCCACATAGATGGAGAAGTAACGTTCAGGTCTTTGTCGACAATTTCAAGATCAGAGAATATTAGAAGAGGAATATCGCCGTATTTCATTTCCATTTCCCTCATTTTGTCCATCTCTATTTCAATTTTACTGTTATGCCATACATCGTCTTGATCGCAGAAAAGATAATAGTCGGCTTCAATTTTTTGCACCATACTAAGGAAATTATCCTTTGCTCCATGTTGGCTGGGATAATCCAATACAACGATGTTTTTATGTTCCGAACTATATTCTCTGATGATATTCAATGTTTTGTCACATGAACCGTCGTCATGTATATATAGTGTCCAATCATGTGCAGATTGACTTATTATAGAGTTAATCTGCTGTTCTAAATATTCGCTGCCATTATATGTTGCCATCAATATGGCTATATTTCTTATTTTTTCCATATTCCCTTTGCTGTGCCGTCAACTATTTTTCGGTATTGTATTGCATTTACTATTAATCCAGGTATATTGACAAGACACATCACAAGTAAGAGATAATTTATGTCGTGTGTTAGTTTACCTACAGTTATTGCCAGCGGTATATAAACGATAGCTGCCAACATTGTCATTATCAACTGCAAGCGAAGGTAGCCTATTCCGTTAAGAACAAATGAATACCGGCTACTCCATATTAATATGAACTGATATATGCCTGTGATTAGTGTCATTGAGAATGGCACATTTGCCTTGTTGCCAATCCAAATACCATAAATACAATTTGACATGAGTATCATTAATGTCAATAGTGCAGCCAATGCTGCCATCAAGTTATTCAGTGTGCGGTTACTTCGCTTTATCCATTCCATGTCATTTCTGGCGTATGCATCCGTGGTGGCACTCCAATATGGCACGCCAACAATGGTGAATATAAGGGTTGCTGTCATAAAATATCTATGTGCTATTTGATATGGGGTCACCATGCTTGGTGAAAACAGGTTGGAAATGATAATGTTGGATGAGAAGAACAGAATAATGCCTGAGATTTGAAGTATAAAAAAGCGTGCTCCAATAGAAAACAGTTCCTTTGCTATTGGCAATTTTATGTATCTGAAAGAAGGACGTAAACGGGAATATTTTCCATAAAATGTTATAGGATAACATATTATATAGGCTATCAGCGGCGCAGCTGTATTTACGAAAGCTACCAGTAACAGTGAATGGATTTTACTTACATATATACCGTATGTGGCTATTAGGGCTATTGTGTTGCCGCTGGTCACAAGAAGATTGTTTACAGCTGGTAATTGTAGCCCCATAAAAAAGTTACCGATAAATTTGAAAACAAACGTGGTGCATATCATTAATGTCGTTACTATAAGAATCACATTAAGATTGCCGACAATATTTTTTTCAACATTAAAGACTGAATAATTATCGATAATACATTCTGCCGGTATCAGTATGGCAAGTGTAGGCACCATGATAAGTATGAGCATTGCAAATGTGGATGAAACCAGTTGGCGTCCTCTTTCATAATCATTGTGGGCAATTGCCTCTGCAAGTTTGTTTCGCAGACCGTTTCCTAATCCAATGTCAAGATTGTCTATCCAAAGCAGTACAGAACTGATGGTGAGCCATACTCCATTTTCATATACTCCAAGACATGCTAAAGTTGTCGGTACAAGCATGAGTTGTACTAAGACAGACCATCCTTTAATTGCTAAGGATGCCATTACGTTTTTCCATATTAGTGAGGAGCGCTTATCTTTAATCATTACTTGCTTTTGCCGTTTTTATTTCATCAAACTGTTAAATCAAAGAATCCCCATTGAATTACATTGAAATATATTTCTATCAAAGCCATAATACATACAATGATTTTCCCTATTGAGACCGGTTTTAATGTAAATATAATGCATGGATAGGCTATAATCTCAACTATACCATATAATTCTGATATTCTTGTGCTTATTATTTTTACAGAGGAAAAAGCAAAATATACCAATAATGAACATCCCAATATCTTGATAATCAAATTTATTGACGGCACATGTGCTTCTATTGTCTGTGAAAAATAAAGAAAATAAAGGAAAACAGCCATTTTCATTAAGGGAAAAGGGTTAAGTATTGATTCTTTTTCAACTTTCCCAAATTCGCTCGCCATCTTGTATATTTCTACTTTTTCTGTTACATAGGGTAATGGCAGTGAGGTTAGCAAATCGAGATCTAATACATAGAATACAAAGCATAACGGTACAATACATGCCATTGCTATTTTTAGCATTGGAGATATTGGTTTATTGTTTAATAGTAATAATGGAAGCAGGGATACTGCTGAATAATGAAATAGAGCGCCGAAGGCTATCAGGCAAAACGGCAATAGCTTTTTGCCCTCAGATAACGGCTTCAATGCCAAAAGGAATAATCCAGACACCATACCTGCGCGTATCTGAGTTGTCTCATGCAGTAGAAAAAAATTACTGAAATAAATAATTAGGGGTAAAAAGAATAATGGGGTCAGTCTTTTAATTGCTATATATTTTATCGTAATGCACATTAGTGCAAAAATAAAGAGTAAGATTTGTACGTCAGGATAAATGTAATACAGCAGTTTGCAAAGAATACGAAACATGGGTTCTATGGTTATTCCCGACAGTTCTGTATCAGGATGAAGGAACATCTGCTCGTAATTATGCGAGTCTCTGTCAAATCCTATAGGGCGTAATCCTGCACAGGTAATCATCATTATGCCGATAATAATATACATCAGCCACTTGTATCTACCGAGATAGTCCTCAGTAAATGCAAGAAACAGCAGAATTATAAATATTATCAGCAGTGATATCAGCATTTATTCCTTTTTAAAATAGCTATATAGACAAGTCCCTACTGTTGCAAGCAGGCACATCCCTATTACAAACAGCATTCTTTTCGGACCGGCAGGCTTTATCGGCACAGCTGCTCCCTGAATCACTGTGAATGCAGGGGTGCGTTCCTGCACCTTCGCCTTTGCTGCCTGATATTGTGCACACAGTGTGCTGTAGGTGTTGTATTTCAGCTGCATCTCGTTCTCAAGGTCGGTTACCTTTAGTCTCACAGATTGGAGAATTGGGTCGATGTTTGAGTCCGAATAGCTGGCATACAGCTGGCGCGACTTGTCGTATTGCTGCTTGGCGTCGAGCATAAGCTGACGGTAATACTCCATGTCGGCACGTGATTTTGTTGTGCGGTATTCAGTTATGTGTTTTTGCAGCTGGTTGCGTGTTGAGTCTGCTATGGTCTTGCATATCAGCTTGTCCTGATCCTGCACTGCAATGGTGATAACTCCATTCTTCTTGTCAACGCTCAGTGCTATGTTCTTGCGGATTAGACCTGCTATGTCATCGTCTTTTTTCGACATGTGATAGGGGTCGAACTTGCTGCCGGCTTTCCCGTCGTCTTCTTTTGCGGCAAATAGCTTTTTCACCCAGCCTATGGGATATTTCCACCACGCATGTTTCTGGTGCTTTTTCAGATAGTCATAATATGTGGTTGATATTTCACCGTCAGCCGACTGCACTTTGATGTTGAACAATGCTGCCACAAAACCGTTGTCGTCCATTAGGTCGGGATAGAGCAGGGGATTGATGGCGTCGGCGCTTTGCATGTTTGACAGGTCAAAGCCAAACGATGAGGCTATCGAAGCCAGACCGCCCATTTCTGATGATCCGCCAATTTCCGGAGCCAGGGTTGTTGCTGTGCTGTAGTAGCGTGGAATACATAAAATGTAGGCGCACGAAAGTACGAACACCACAGGGATGGTTTTCAGGAACAGTCGCTTGTTTGCGACGATTTTTTTGAATACTTCTCTTAAATCTATTGCATCTGGGATTTTTTCTTCCATGTTCAATCTTGTTTTTCTGTATATTAACGCAATAATCTGTTTTTTATTGCATATAACATGCATTCCTGATGTTGTGTGTACTTTTTATAATAATTATGTGCCTGCATTACACGTTTTAATTTTAGCTTGCAGGCTTAATCTCCTCCCTCGCCCTTTCAAGAATCGTGTCGATGCCCTTGGCGAAGTCATCGTCGGTGATGCCCACGCTTATGTCGGGCTCAACGCCAAACTCTGTGCTGCGCTTCTGGCTGTCGTACATTGGGCATGCTGAGTAGCGTACATACCATCCGTTGGGCAGCATGTTGCTCATGGGCAAGCCTGCTCCGCCTCCGGTCTTGTCGCCCACCACCTTCACGTTGGGGCAGCATTTCATGTATTTTGTAAACTCGTTGGCGGCGCTGAACACACTGCGGTTGGTGAGCACACACACAGGCTTGTGCCAGCGCAGACGGCTTGACGGATAGAGATATTGTGGCTCCATCGTTGAGAAGTCGCTGTGTCCCTTGCCGTTTTTGTGCTGCATGTAGCCCACGAGAGTCTTCTCATGCACGAAGCGCGCCGCCAGCTTTTCGGCGTAGGTGAGATTACCGCCGCCGTTGTCGCGTATGTCGATGATAAGCCCCCGGCACAGCATCATGGAGCTGATAACCTCGTCAACGTTGCTTTCGCCGATACCTGCCGAGAAGTCACCGTAATAAATATAGCCGATGTTGTCGTCGAGAATCTTGTATTTCATTCCGCTGGTCATCTTGTAGTCGGTGCCGAGGTACCGGCGCTGCAGAGTGTCGCTGAAGTTGGCGGGAAAGGCTTCCTTCCACGACCAGTAGCGGCTGAAGTCGGCTGTGGTTGAGAGGTTCACGTGGCCGTCGCGCAGTTCGGAGAGCATGTCGCTCAGCACTTCCTGCAGCTGTGCGTCGGTCATGGTGCTGGTTACCCTTACCTTATATTTGTTATAAACCTCGTTCCAGTCGAGCCCGTATTCGTGGCTCTTATAGTCGAAGAAGCAGTAGCGCTCGTCCATTATCTTCCACAGTGCCTCGAAGTTGCCTTGGGGGGTGTTGGGGTGCTCGTCCTCGTCAACGCATGATGCTAGAAGCATCATGAACAGTGGCGCGGCGATGAGGAGGGCGGCAATGAGCCTTGCGGCGCGGCGCAGGCTTTGGGCTATGGTGTTGTTTAGTTTTGTAATCATGGGCGGTGGTGTGTGATTTGGAATTTTCTTACTATGCCGATCATCACCCTGTGGGAGTAGACGTGGCTTTTCAGGTTGTTGACCTTGGCTTGCTGGTAGTCGCCGAGATAGCCCAGACGCAGTGAGTGGCGCTTTGACACGTTGATGTCCAGCGACAGTTGCTGACGGAAGCTGGGTGCCGATGCGAATGTCGTGGGCACGATGTTGTGGTCGTAGTTGCCTCGCGAGAATATTTCGTAGTAAGATTGTCCGTAGTTGGGCGAGAACATCACTCCCATTAATGGCAGCTGCAGCTCGTAGCGCAGCTGCATGTTGCGCCTGAGAGCCTTGAAGCGGTAGGCCGCCGCTGCCGTGGGCATGATGTTTATTGCGGCGCGTGCCTGTGCCGGATTGTTGCCGTTGGCGGTGTTGTAGATGAAGCCTATGGTGGCGGCTGCCGTTCCTCCAGCCTGCAGAGTGAGGCGGTTGCCAAGCATATTCCATCTGTACAGGCGGCTGAAAAGGAAACTGTAGGCTCCCTCCATCTCGTTTGCCATGTCCTCGCGGTCGTTGCTGATGCTGAGGTTTGCCTGGTGTTCTATGAGGCTGGTCCAGCGGCTGCCCTCGCGCTCGCGTTCCGAGGTGTTGAGGTATGTCAGTCCCGTTCCCGAGAAATGTTCGTTGCTCAGATATGTGTCGAGTATCTTTGTGGGACCTACGCCAATCTGGTGGGTCACGGTGTGTGTCACCCCCGTTGTGCCCTGCTCCGCTGCCGCTGCGTTCTGTGCGGCTGCCGTGGCAGGGCAGGCGAGTGTCGCCGCCACAAGGCATTCCATTATCGTCAGTTTATGCGTCATCGTCGTTGAAAAGGTTTAGTTGTCCGGTCATCTCGTCGATTATCTGCTGTTCCGACTTGCCCGAGTCGGGGTCGAGGTTCTCCTCGCTCACGCTTTCATCCGGCTCCTCGGCTGCCGGCTGTTCGGGCTGTCGCACTGGCTCCAGTTCCTCAATGCTGTCAATCGCCCATGTGCTTATGCGCTTGCCTTTAGCCTTGAATCCCTTCACGGCGATGAACTGCTCGGCATCTATCTCCATGGGCTCGCGGAAACTGTCGGCGCCGCCGAATGTCACCTTTATCAGCGGATATACGGTGTCGGTGAGCAGAATCATCTTCGACGAGCTGTTGTCGCCGAGGAAAGTCTGCTTGCGCTTGCCCGCCTCCATCTCAAACCTCTTGAGATAGGGGTAGCCTTCGTTGTCGGCATCGAAGAGCGCCGCCGTCCACACCTTGTGCGGGTCGTATTTCTCAATGCGCAGGATGTTGTCCTCGTAGTGGTTGTTCACGTCGAAGCTGGTGGTGTAGTACTCGCCTGTGGTGAGCACCACCAGGATGGTGTCGCCGTCGAAGAAGTCGCCCAGATATTCGCCGTGGTCATCATAGTTCAGACGCTTTATATCGTGGTCGAACCACACTTTGCGTCCTCCCAGCGTGGAGTGTCCCCGGCTCTTCATCGTTATCCGGTTGATGGGGTCCTTGCAGAATATGTTGCCTTTGCTGGTGCGCCCCTTTATCGCCATGGTGCTGAAGTCCTTTTCCAGGAATATGCTCCTGCGCTTCTCCTTCACGCTCGGGTCGAGCGTTGCCTTCACCACTTCAGCCTCGCCGTTGGGGTTGGCGGTGAAGTACATTATCTTTGAGCCTGGCGTGCCCTGTGTCACGTCGTATTCGCGGTCGCGTGTCATGCTGGTCACGTTGAACCGCTTCATGTAGTAGGGCCCCTTCTTTCCGTCGCGGTACACCACATTATATATAGTGCGCGCATCGTTTTTCTTGAATACGTCTATGTGCAGCAGGTTCTTGCCCACAAACACCTTGTCGGCAACCCTGATTACCTTGTACTTGCCGTCCTTGAAGAAGATTATGATGTCGTCGATGTCGGAGCAGTTGCACACAAACTCGTCCTTCTTCAGTCCCATGCCGATGAATCCCTCGGCGCGGTTGACGTAGAGCTTTTCGTTTGCCTCCACCACCTTGGTCGCCTCGATGGTGTCGAAGTTGCGGATCTCGGTCAGTCGCGGATGGCTGCTGCCGTATTTGTCCTTGAGGAAACGGAACCAGTCGGCAGTCACCTCCACCAGGTTGTTCAGGTCGCGGTCAATCTGCTCTATCTCCGCCTTTATGCGCGCCATCAGCTCGTCTGCCTTGTCCTTGTTGAACTTCAGAATGCGCTGCATCTTGATTTCCAGCAGCCTCAGTATGTCATCCTTTGTCACCTCGCGCACGAATTGCGGATAGTATGGGGTGAGGCGGTTGTCGATGTGCTCGCACACCGAGTCGGTGTCGGGAGCCTGCTCAAACTTCTTGTCCTTGTAGATGCGCTCCTCGATGAATATTTTTTCGAGCGACTGGAAGTGCAGCTGTTCCAGCAGCTCGTTTTTCTTTATCTCCAGCTCCTGACGTATCAGGTCCTTGGTGTGGTCAACATTGTGGCGCAGCACGTCGCTAACGGTGAGGAAGCACGGCTTCTTGTCGCGTATCACGCAACAGTTGGGCGAGATGTTCACCTCGCAGTCGGAGAATGCGTAGAGAGCGTCGAGCGTCTTGTCCGACGATACTCCCGGCGCCAGGTGCACCTGTATCTCCACCTGTGCCGCGGTGTTGTCGTCGACCTTGCGCACCTTTATCTTTCCCTTCTCTATGGCTTTCAGTATCGATTCAATCAGCGTGGTGGTTGTCTTGCCGTAGGGAATCTCCCTTATCACCAGCGTCTTGTTGTCCATCTTCTCAATCTTTGCCCTCACCTTGAGCACTCCGCCGCGCTGTCCGTCGTTGTATTTCGACACGTCGATGCTTCCGCCGGTGGGAAAGTCGGGATACAGATGGAACTCCTCGCCGTGCAGATAGCTTATCGCGGCATCGCATATCTCGCAGAAGTTATGGGGCAGGATTTTCGACGACAGTCCCACGGCTATTCCCTCGGAGCCTTGTGCCAGCAGCAGCGGATACTTCACGGGCAGGGTTATGGGCTCCTGATTGCGACCGTCGTAACTGAGCTGCCACTCGGTGGTCTTGCTGTTGAACACGGTGTCGAGGGCAAACTTCGACAGTCTTGCCTCGATGTATCGGGGAGCGGCGGCGCGGTCGCCCGTCAATATGTTTCCCCAGTTACCCTGAGTGTCCACCAGCAGGTCCTTTTGTCCCATTCCCACGAGGGCGTCGCCAATCGATGCGTCGCCGTGAGGGTGAAACTGCATGGTGTGTCCCACAATGTTTGCCACCTTATTGTATCTGCCGTCATCCATGCGCTTCATCGAGTGCATTATTCGGCGCTGCACGGGCTTGAATCCGTCCTCAATGTGAGGCACGGCGCGCTCCAGGATTACGTATGAGGCGTAATCCAGAAACCAGTTTTGGTACATTCCGCTGAGATGGTGCACTGCCGATGCGTCAAATCGGTTCACTGGCTTATAGTCCGAGTGCTCGCTGTTTTCTTCCGCGATTTCGGTTGCGTCTTCCGCCGCACTAATGTCTTCGCTTCCTGTAGCGTTCAGGTTCTCGTTTTCTATGTTTTCTTTGTCTTTAGTCTCGTCGCTCATTGTTGAAAGAATGCAAATTACCTTGCAAATATAGCAATTTTTAAGCAAATACCCAAACAGTCGCCTCCTTATTATAAAAAATTAACGGTTTTGCCGGTGAGAGTGATTTTTTCCCGAAAAAATTTGGTGGAACGAAAAAAAATGCGTACCTTTGCACCGCATTTCTGAAATGCACCTTTCAAGACGGGTAAGTCTTGTACGGCCAGCTCCCTTCGAATCCTCCAGGACGGGAACGTAGCAAAGGTAGTTGGTTGTAGCGGCGCGATGCAAGTAGCTTGCCCACCCGCCTCTTTAGCTCAGTTGGCCAGAGCACGTGATTTGTAATCTCGGGGTCGTTGGTTCGAATCCGACAAGAGGCTCACCCAAAAAGAAATGTCCCGGAAGTCATCAGATGATTTCCGGGACATTTTGCTTTATTTGCTAAATGTCAATCCATTCCGATTCGCAGTTGTTGAGGCGGCGCATGGAGTAAACCTGCTCCAATGTCATGCCGGCGGCTTTTGCCATAAACGATTGCAGGAACAGGCCGTGTGAAACAAGGAGTACGGTCTTTCCCGCATATCTTTCTTTCAGAAAACAGATGGCCTTGCCGGCTCTGTCGTAGAGCATTTCTTTTGTTTCCACATCGTCGGGAAGATTTTTCAAGTTGGCTTTGTCTATGGTCTTGCCGGTAATACCGCCCCAATCCTTTTCACGGAACAATTCCGACGTTACCCAATTTGTGGTGCATTTGCCGTTGAGCAATATCTTTACGGTGTCGGTGACGCGGCGCAAGTCGCTGCTCACAACCACATCGAAGACACTCATGTCGATATAGTCCCTCAATGCCTCGGCCTGTCTGCGGCCGTTGGCGGTCAGCGTTCCGGGCAGATGGCCCTGGAATATGTGGGCAATGTTTTCTTCAGTCTCTCCGTGGCGCACGATGCACAGTCTTATGGTCTTTCCGTCTGTCATGGCTTTCCTTATTTTCTGTATACGACCGTTTTGCCGCGGTGTATGTATATCCGTCCGTCGGCAGGTGATGTGACTTTACGGCCGGTGAGGTCATAATAAATCATCCCGGTGTCGTGGGTGTTTCTTTCGTAACAGTCAATCTCATTGATACCGTCCGTATATTCTTCGTTCTTCGCCGCCAGTGCGTGCACTTCGGCCGCTCCCCACAGCCAGCATCCGTATCCGAAATCTTCAAAATCGGGTATCGAATTGTAGGTTATCACGCCACCGTCTTCGGGTTTCGAGCCTGTACCTTGCAGATAACCCACTTGTCCGTTGTCGTCGTGCACAGCCCGTCTCATCGATGCCCATCCCTTTCTTATTGCCGGCATATATGTGGCACTGTCAAGCAGGCCGGTACGCACACCGTATGCCAAGCCTCCCACGAAAAGTGACGTGCCGGTCATCTCGGGTCCTTCGCTGCCCTCTTTCCCGAAGTTGGAGGGTGCTGCCAGACTTACATTCCACGACCCGTCGTCACGCTGGCATGCGGCAAGGGCTTCGCTCATCATAATGAAGTCGGCAATGTATTCGTTGCGGTGTGGCTCGGTTTCGGGTGTGAACTGTATCACCCTTGCCAGTGCCATGTATACCCATCCGTTGCCGCGGCTCCAATAGCAGTCTTTGTCGGGTTCGGTAAGGTCGCGGTAGGGCGGGTCGAACTGGTAGTCACGGTACCATAGCCCCGTTGCAGTGTTGAACAGCGGTTCTCCTCCGCCTTTCTTGCTTCCTCCCTGTTCGTCGCGTGTATATTTGTACAGCTTGTACATGTGTTCCCAATAGGCGTTGTCGCCGGTGATGCCGCCCAGCAAAGCAAACACGGGCATGCTCATCTGTATCGCGTCTATCCAGTGCCAATAGTTCACCTTGCCTGTGGCCATCATCTGGTCAATACGCATTTTTATGTGCTCCATCCGTTGTGTCTGTTCCGGAGCCATAAGATACAGTTGCAGGTATGTCTGGCCGCAACACTGATAGTCGGCGTTGGCGTTGCGGGCCTCATTGTCTGTGCTGCTTATCCAGTTGTGAAATTCACCCCAGTCGGTGGCGTATTTCAGCCAGTTGGCCCTTGGCTGTTCACGGTACATGTTCATCAGTCCTTCGTAAAACACGCTCCGCGTCCATATCTTGCTGTTGCGTTTCTTGCCGCCCACATAGCTGTCGGCTCCCACGTCGGGATAGTGGCTGATGAAATATTCCGCCACCTTTTCTGCAGTATTCATCACCGAGTCGCTTCTGAAGTTGTCGGCGTATGTTTCGGTTGCCATGAGCAGCAGAGTGATGGCTATCAGTCTTGTAATGGTCATGTGGTAATAATGTTTGGTTTCTTTTGTCGTTTTATTCCATTCGCGTCATGTGGTAGCCCATGCGTTTCAGTTGTACGGCCATGCCTGCCAGATAGAGCCGGTGCAGACAGGCTACATAGGCCGTGAAGGCTTGTGGTGTGGCGGGTGTGATGTTCTCGCGGCGCAACATGTTGTGTACTCGTGCGGCACATTCTCCCACCAGCTTTTCCGTTGCCGTGTAATCGTCGCCTTTCAACAGCAAAACCTCCTCACGTATATATTCGTCCATATTGTCGTAACCGCGTTTGTCACGCATATATGTGTAGGGCGATGCTAATTTTGAGTATACATCCCATTCCGTATCCCACAGTTTGGCCATGGCCATGCCGATGTACATCATCCAACCGAGTGATACCGTGGGGTAATTGCCGAATTCCCTTATTCCGTCCGGCAGATATGCCTTTGCTATCTGTTCCCATTTGTCCTCCACATCCGGACATTCCGGAAATCGTTCGTCGGTTTCACCGATTGTGCACAGGTACTTGTGCAGGTCGTTTTTTATCCTGTCTTCAAATGTTGTTTCCATTGTTTTTTTTATTCTATTGATTTTGTTATTGCCCATTCACCTTTATATTTGCCGCCAACACGTTCAATCAAACCTAAAGATTTCAACTTTTTGATTCTGTCATATAATGCCGTTTGTTTTATATTAAGCTTTATCATGAGTTCCCCGTAAGTAATATGAGGATTAAGTCTCATTAATTCAACTACTTCTAAGAGTTGTTTCTTCGGTTTTTTGCCTCTTTCTTCGGTCTTTCTTACCTCTTTCTTCGGTTTTTTGCCTCTTTCTTCGGTTTTCTTTGCCTCTTTCTTCGGTTTTTTGTCTCTTCCTTCGGTTTTCTTTGCCTCTTTCTTTTCATTATCCGAATCATGAATAGAAATATGTTCTATCACCAGAAAAGCAGTGACAAGATGGAGTTTAAACTCAGCTTCTCCATTGCCGTTGGCTTTCAATTCATCCTGAACCGTTTGTACGCCACGACTATACCGATTGACAAATCCAAGAACCTTCATACCCTCAGCCACAACACCGTTACGGTAGTCGTTGACATAAGGGAAGTTTTCGGGCGTGGCTTTCCCGTATAGTCCACCGGGATTCATTATTTCGATGCGGTCATCATATTGATAAAACTGTACAGGACCATTACTTTCATAATCGCGATGGCAGACGGCATTCATCAGAAGTTCACGTGTAGCCCAATGAGGATAATCGACTATCATCTCTTCACGTAGTGCCGATACCGGTATTGGTCTGCGATTTGTAATTGATGTGTCGACAAATGTGTCAAGTTGGGAAAGGATTTTTACCAAATTGCCGGTAAATTTATATTCTCTTTTCACTTTGGCAGCCCGGTTCAGTCCGTCAAATCTCACATACTGGACGTAACACCCCGACATGAAATGTTCCGGATTTGTTCCGAACATGATTATTCCGGCATATGTAGGGCAATTATATTTGATGTTGAAGTACCCCAATGCCTGCATCTGTTGTTCTATGCTCCTTTTGTCTGTTCTTAAAACCTCTTCAGGAAATGCTTTTGGTAAATAGATTTGTTTAAATGCAGCAAGGTCTATGTCTTCGAGCTTTGCTTCCAAGCAAGGCAAGGCGTCGAACGTCAACATCCGGCTGGTTCGTTTCTCCAGCAATCGCTTTTCGTCCGATTCGCTCGCGATACATTTGCGAGGGCCGTTCCTGATCCATATTCTGCCATCATATCTTACAGGAGTAAACGGACATGGCTGTACTGTAACAACGGCAACGTCACCATTGGGCAAACATACTTTTTCTACAGTCATGCTCACTTGGGGTTGAAGTTTGCCGTCTGTTTTAATTCCACCAAGATTCTGGAGTAACTGGTCTGTAATGTTGACACTCCCGTTTACATTGCCGGTTTTGTCATCTGCTCCTATTATCAAATAACCTGGCATATTATGATTTGGCAAATCGTTGGCAAAGGCACAGATCGCTTGTCCGAATTTGTCGGTATTTGCTGTAGATATAGTGCGTTCTATGCGGTCGCTCTCAATGTCTTCCAAAAGTTTGAGGATTTCGTCAGCGGTTGTCATTAATTATTTGTTGTTAATGGGACATAGGCCGGTTGCAACTCCATTCCCGGCAGTTTAACTCAGCATAGCATATCATATCGAGGGAGGGTCGCTTTTAATACTTTCATGCTTGATGCAAAATTAATAAATAATTTCGGAATAATACTTATTAAAATAAATAATTACGGTTCATCCGATATTTCGAGTGATATCTTAATGCTCAATGCTATCATCATGTAATGGTAGGACATAATCTTCTATGTTGCAGTCCCGCTCCACAAAAAAATCCGGCTTCTATATTATATGCGGTCAAAGACAATACAGTATATCCCTATTGTTATAGATACGATGTCGGTTTGTAATATATATTCCTTGATTCTTCACTCGAAATGTTGGACGAACATTTAATTCTGTTAACTGAGTCTTTTTAATGAAGATTAATAGGCGATACGTTTTTGTATTAAAATAGTCTTATTCGATTTCGTTTCTAAAATTTTCTGAGTTAAATTGTCCACAAATGACGTATGATAAAAAACGGAAGGACTTCCTAAAATATCTTTTATATATAAAGTGAACTCAAGCTGTTGCTTTGATTTAAATTCAGGATCAGAAGAATACGTTATAATATACTTTTTGCTTGCAGGAGTGTTGCTTTCATTGAAAGTTCTGTATTCTCCTTGTTGCAGATCGGGCATTTCAAAATTATAAAAATCTTCGGAAAATGATGCCATTTTATATTTGTCCCATCCTGTAACCCCTTCCTTAATGGGAATAATGGCATCTTTAGATAAAGTCATTTTCCCGTGTGGCGGAATTGCGATAATCCTTTGATCTGTATAAGTTGTAGAAACGGAAGATTGTTTTCCTCCACCCACATTTATGCCTCCGGCCAATGTATTTGTAACACCTCCAATCCCCATAGTTCCTGTCACGGCCCCTAAATTAAGGCTACCTCCTGAGCCCCCTCCTTGATTAGTTGTAACTTGCTGGGTGTTATAATACATGTGATAACTACCGTCAGATTCTATTCTAAAAGATTCACCCTTGTCTATATATATAGTTTGAGTGGTCTTATTGGATATATCAATTATGTATTTCCCATGAAAACCAGTTCCTTTTTTTTCTCCAATAATACCTTTTAGAATATCTCCATTATAGTTATAAGGAAAATGATAGCGACTTTTCGCTTCATTGGAAACAGTTATTTGAATATCATCAGAAGATAATACCGATAACTGAGTGACACCCAATATGCCCCACCAACTTTTTGCTGGTTTGTCTTTACTTTTTGTTTTGGCTGATTCTATATATTTTTCATCAATACCATTCTTGTTGTATTCTCCCACCAAAGCTGCGTTGTCGCTTGTTGGTTCAACTTTTATGGTGGTTGTCTGTGATGCGATGTTTAGCTTATCATCTGATGATGGCTTTGACTCTTTGAAAACATCTTTTTCCCCATTCTTATATTTAATCATAAAGACTTCGCTTTTTGGTATTGTATAAGATGGACCGTCGGGATTCGACCATTTTTTGTATTCCACTTCATTGTTGGAGATTTTGATGACTGTTACTTCAATCTCGTCACCATCTTTTTGGATCATAATATCTTGTGCAAATACATTGTAGGAGGCACAGTAAAGGAATAATGAAATAAAACCAGATCTTTTCATATTTATATATTTGATATTGATTGTTACAAAGGTATGATTTTTATTTCTCACGGGCAAAATTTCTTAATCTTTTTTTTAAATAGTGTACTGTTTTTGTGTTTGTTTGTCTGTTTCTCAGGATTATTCGTCATTTTAATTAAAACTGATAAATGTGGGTTAACAGCTTTAATTTGGCATGTTCGTAACTGATGTGTCTCATGTCTCAGAAATGAAGAAATTTTATTTGTGTATTATTATACGTATATGAGATCTGTCCGTTAATTCGAAATCGTTAAAAGAAGCGTTGGGAGCAACAGAATATCAACAACAGAATATCAACAACAGAATATCATATACGTGTTCATTTGTATATATAGCACAATTTGTTTGTAAAAGAAAAAATTCTGCTATGAGGTCTCTATCCATGGTTCCCATTGCCTTACCACGGCAAAGAGGCGGCGGAGTCTTTCTGCATATTTGTCCGGAAAGGTCAGTGAATATATGCACCACAGCTTGTCCTTGGCCACGCATTTGGTAAACCTGCTGTAGCCGTCACGATAGCAGTCGCCGTCGGCGGCCGGACCGTAGATGAAGTTGCCGTCGGCATCGCTTATCACCTTGCCTTTCATTGTTTGGGCCAGACGTGACAGGCCACCGTCGGTATCGTCGCAGCCAATGTTGCGGCACACGTAGCAGTCGATGGTGATGTCCACGATGTTGTTGTAACAGAATCTGTAACACCCGATAATACTGTCGGATACAGACCTCTCCGGAATGAAAAGTGCGGGATAGGGAGCTTGGAATCCGAAGAAACTGTCGGTGCAATTAACGAGAGGACAGATGTTCATCTCTTCCTCAAGCACATCGCCGAAGTCCCTGCCGTGGTCACGCGGGCATATCACATCGATGTTGGCGGTGATGATGATTACCGTGAATGTGATGATTGTTATATAACCTTTCATGTCTTATGTGTTTTTTTTCGGTTACAAAAGTACATGAAAGGTTTGTGAAGGCCATGATTTGTTGTCTGACAACAATCTGACATTTGCCTGACAATAAACTGATGCTATTCTATCTGCTTGACTCTCAGTAGATAAGCCCGTCCGCGATCAGACTCTATGCGCAGATTGCTGTTGCTCTCCACCACCGTTTTCAATCTTCTGATGAGGGTGTAGAGTGTCTCGCTGGGGTCCTCCTTCTTAGGCCACAATGCCTCGCAGATATCCGTTTTTGTGAGACGGTGGTCTTCTGAGCGAAAGAACATCTGCATCAGGGTGTGCTGCATCGGCGTGAAGCGAATGGGGGTGTTGTCGGTGCTGCGGAAACTGTTTCCGTCGGGAGTCATGACGATGCCGCCCAAGGCAATTCCCTCACAGTGCGTCATGCCTTGTCCGTCTGTGGCGGCAATGATGGCGGGTGTTCTTCTTGGCCACATTGTCATTAGTGCCCATATCAGGGCGGCAATGCCAAGCGCGAGCGGCAGACGTTGGTCGGACATGTTGAATACGGTGGCAACGGAACAGTTGGCGTAGCTTCGCAGGGCAATTCCCGTGCCGATGTGTCCGGCCTGCCACACCACCGTGTCGCTGCACAGCTCGCTGCTGCCGCCGGCGGATTCCATGCCGTCGGTATTCTCACCGTTCAATATCCTCAGACGCATATATGCCATGTTGCGCAACTGTGGAATGGACAGATGGCGGCACAGTGTGTCGTCGGTATAGTTCAGCGCCACGTTTTCACCAGAAATGCTCTGAAGTTGCCGGTACGCTTTTACAGTATCTGTTGTAAGCCATTTTCCGTGACTTTCGGTAACGGTCTTTATCAATGCCCGGTTGAGGTCATCGACAATCATGTCTTGTGCGGCACGGTAGCTGCCGATACTTGCGAGGGCAGACGATGTGACGAGTATGACGAATACTATAATTGAAGAGTAGCGCATCATTGTTGTATAGGTTTTTGTCAGTTGCAAACTTACACAAAAAAACTGAAAACGGCATCGCTATCGTGAGGAAATAATATTCTTTAAGAGTTGCCGCGATTCAAAAAAGCCGTGTGATATTTGGTATCTTCGGATATTTTGGCTTATTTTGCGGATAAAACAATCTGTGCCTTATGAACAAGATATTCACACTCCTCGTTATATATATGGTTATGATGCCGGTTTTGCCGGTAGTGGCATATGGCATGTCAGGGCGTACTGTGGGAGCTGACTATTCAAAGATGTCATCTTTCGTGCGGTGTGCGGCTATGGAAAACAGGACAAGCCTCCGTGCACCGTCGGTTGCCGGACACAAACGGGAGTTGTGCGCTTTTGTAAGGGTCTCGGGTGATGCCGACTCCATCTTCCATGCTCACGGATGCCGTTCGCTGGCCCGTTTCGGCGACATACACATCGCGTCGGTGCCGCTCGGTGAGTTGCGGGCGTTGTCGTTGTGCCGTGATGTCAGCCGCATAGAGGCGGGGCGAAGCTGCTCGTTGCAGATGGATTCAACGGCGGGGCATGTCAACGCCCTTCCGGTATATGCCGGCAAGGCTCTGCCGCAGGCTTATACAGGGCGTGGTGTGGTCATGGGAATAATGGATGTGGGGTTTGACCTTACCCATCCCAACTTTTATGACGCTACGGCAACTGATTACAGGATAAAGCGTCTTTGGGACCAGTTGTCTGTCGACACCATAGGCAGCAGTATGTATGTGGGAGCCGAGTATTCGGGGCGTGACGCGCTGCTCGGCTATGCGCACAGCCGCGACGGGCTGATACAGACCCACGGCACGCATACGCTTGGCATTGCGGCGGGCAGCGGTTACGACAGTCCTTACCGCGGTATGGCATGGGAAAGCGACATCTGTCTGGTGAACAATGCCGTGACGGATGACATACCGCTGATAGATGAGGCTGACTTGTACAAATACACGTATGCCACCGATGCCCTTGGTTTCAAGTATATTTTCGACTATGCGGCAGAAGTGGGCAAGCCTTGCGTCATCTCCTTCAGTGAGGGGTCGCATCAGGATTTGCGTGGCGATGACGTGCTTTACTACGAGGTGCTCGGCAGTATGGTCGGGCCGGGCCGTATCATAGTGGCTTCGGCAGGCAACGACGGATATATGAAAACGTTCATGCGTAAGCCTGCCGAACGTCCGTCTGTCGGGTCGTTCATCTTGTCAAGCTCCAATTCGGTATATCTGACGATGGCATCCGGCGCCGATTTCACCTTACGCATGGTGGCGTATGGCGGTGGTGGCAATGATACGCTGAACATACCCTTGCATGCCGTTAGGGAAAGTGCCGGAGGCGAGTATGCCGATACGGTGATGCTAGCCGGACGAAGGTGTGTGGTTGAGGCTGCGGCCTACACTTCGTGCTATGATGCTGCTGCCACGGCGTGCGACGTCTCCTTGCGCGGACTGTCGGCTTCTCTCGACGGTGCCACCATCTCGGTGGAACTGTTGGGCGAGGGTGCCGGAGTGGAACTGTGGCCGGTGTCGGGTGTTCTGTACGACAGCACTGTCAATCCCGCACTTTGCGATGCCGGGCAAACCCACAGCATACATTCGCCGGCAAGTGCCCCTTCGGTGATATGTGTTGGGGCGACAATTTACCGTACACGGTTTACAAACTATCTGGGCGAAACGTTTGTCACAAACAGCAACGGAGGCGGCGAACGCACGGATTATTCGTCGGTGGGTCCCACGCTCGACGGCAGGATAAAGCCCGATGTGATGGCTCCCGGTTCAAATGTCGTATCGTCGTATAGCAGTTATTACATGGAGGCCAATCCCGATGCGCGTGACCTCTTGTCGAACGTGAGACTCTTCGGGTTCGGCGGCCGCACTTATCCGTGGACGAGCAACGGCGGTACGTCAATGTCGGCTCCGGTGGTCGGCGGTGCCGTGGCTTTATGGCTTCAGGCATGTCCGGAGCTCACCCCTGCCGATGTCATGGAGGTGATAGGCCGTACGGCGCGGCGGCTTGACACGGTGTCTGAAGTGCCGAATAATTATTGGGGCTATGGCGAGATAGACGTCTATGCCGGGTTACTCGACATTCTCGGCATATCGGCCATCACCGACATTCCAGCACGCCAGCCATCGGATGTTAGGGTGGGCATTACGGATGACGGCAGACTGTGCCTGTCGTTCAATCGTGTTACGGATGCAACGGTAGGTGTCGGTGTCTATGCCATGAACGGTGTGCGCGTGGCGGAGTTTGATGTAAAGGCTGATGAGGGGATATGTAAGGTAAGTCTGCCGGCCCTGCCTTCCGGTGTCTATGCCGTCAGGCTTGTTTCAGACGTAAGCGGATATTGCGGTTCGTCACTCGTCAGGATATAGATGGATTTTTATCGGATTCTGATTGTTTGCCCATTCCGTTCGTCGACTTTCCGTTCGCCGAAGCCAAGAGGCAGTAAGTATCTTACACTGACTTTTCTGTAACCATTGTCTGTATACATTTCGCCCGGAACCCAGCAGGGCATCATGCGGCAAACACGAATGGCTTCTTCTGCACAGATACCGATAACAGCGGAATCGGTGCAAGCTGTCTTGTCGGCGTTCTTCAGGAGACTGCGCATAAACTTGAAGTCTCGAGGGCTTCCGTCTTTCCCGACAACGAAACAGATGATGACACGTCCTGTGACTGCGGAACTACGCACTTCATCCGGATACTTCAGATTATCTTTGAGATAAGCCTTGAGTGCTTTTTGTCCACCGGGAAACTCAGGCATTTTATCGGCCATGTAGAATATATCTTCGCTGTCGGGGTTCGGCGGCAATATATCGGCATAGGCTGGTTCCCTGTCTTTTTTCAAAGTGATTTCTACGACGCCGTACTTTACCTGACTTCCGAAACGGGCCTCATAAGTTGCTTTCGTGGCCTCGTCTTTCCACACGTTTATTTTTTCTATATCGTTGGGATTTATAATGGAGAGTACAGCCAAATTCTGTGCTCTCACGCCATTTACGATAACGACAGGTTCTTTATCTTCAATGATATTGCTTGTCCCGCGTATGCGGAGTATGTTATCCGGTTGGTATGGCTCGTAAGCGGCGACGGAGTGGGACGTTTGGTTGTCTCTTTCAAGAGTATTGTTCTCTGCAATAAGTCTTATTTCTTCCTTTTTCGACTCATCAGGTGATTGTGAACCGGATTGCGGATACTCCGAATGAATATGTTCAAGATTGCCGCATACTTCCCTATTGCCGGTATTCTCTACCGGCAGAGACGCTCCTTCCTTTTTTGTAAATGTTATAATCTCCCATACCACAAGAGATGTCAGGGTTACAGCTGCAATGGCTTTCCACCGGCGCATGTATATGTGTTTTACCGGTCGTTTGGAAGTGGAACGAACCGGGGGCTCCATAATGTTCTTGCTGCTGAAATCCGCCCATGCCGTTGCCACATCTGCCGGCTTGTCCAATTCGGCCATTATGTCTTCTATCTGTTTGTCCGGGTAGTTTTCGGGATGCTGCTGCATATCCAGAAAGATCTTCTTCTTTTCGTCCGAGTGTTTCATTTTCTGCTTGAATTAAAGTTGTTTCTGATGATGTTCAATAGATGTGACAGATGTTTCCACACGGCGACCTTGCTGATGCCTTCCGCCGAGGCTATTTCCTCATAGCTGCATCCTTCGGTGAAGCGGAGGTTAAAGATGCGGAGCTGCTGTTCGGTGAGATTGTTTGTCGCGAACTCCACAATTTCATTGAGACGGTCATCATCATCGCCGCTATCCTCATAGGTGGAACTGTTGTCGGCAAACTTTCTTTTTATGTCATTGTGGTTCAATCGCTTTATACACTGATTGCGGACGCTTGTCAGCAGATAGCGTTCCGCCGTTTCAGGTAACAGCACAGTATGCCCGTAGAGCAATCGCTCAAAGATGTCGCTGACCACATCCTTGCTCTCCTGCTCATCGTACAGGATGGAGCGTGCCACCCTGTACATCTTGGCATAATACTTAATGAACAGCTTCTTGATCTCTTCGTTTGCCATTATTGTCACGTCTTTTATCCATAATACCTTTCAAAAGGAAAAAGACTAACTTTCAAATCAGATTTTTTTTCGACTCGGATTGAATAGTCCGAATACACATTAATATAATATATATGAAGATAAGTTGTGCGTGATGGTCAATAGTTTTCTGTATGTCCGGTGTCATCCGAGTTGTTCGCGGATATTCTCAATGCTCAGACCTGTTGTCTTGGCAACGTCCTCCAATTCCATTCCGGAATTTACCATATTCTGTATCATCGAACGTAACATTGCGCTTTGTTCTGCAATCTGCGTGTCCTTTTCTGCAATCTGCGTGTCCATCTCAGCTATCTGTATATCTTTTTCCGCAATGATTTTGTCGCGGTTCATGATAGCGGTGTCACGGTTCTCGATGGCCATGAAATACTCGTCCTCCACGTTCATGTCCTGACGCAGCTTTGAATCCGAGGCGGCGGCGAGCAGGCGGCGGAGAATGTACATCATGTCCTCGTCGCCGGCATAACGCTCCTCGTCAAGCGTGAGCACCTGACGGTTGTGCCGGTCTTTCATCGTCTGGTCGAACACGCTCAGCACACGCTCAAGACGGTTGTTCACCTGACCGCGCAGCAGCGGTATCTGCACGATGATGCTGTCGTGTATCAGGCTGTCGACAAACGGGTCGGGCAGGCCTTTGACCACCTCCGCGCCGTTGTAGTCGAACGACTTGTGACTGACATACAGCACAGGCTCCTCGATGTCGCCTACACGGTGGCCCAGCAGATATACCGCCACCATCGGTATGGCATGGCCGTCGCGGTTGTCCTCCGCGGG
>ENA-OYXX01000110-OYXX01000110.1-human-gut-metagenome-genome-assembly--contig:-NODE-110-length-36963-cov-9.578140_pt1 | contig 36963 bp, 35 predicted proteins | sample MGYA00243976_ERZ653434 | MGnify/ENA primary metagenome ERZ653434 (study PRJEB26926, sample SAMN06165112) | human gut metagenome | biome: ENVO:00009003; feature: ENVO:2100002; material: ENVO:00002003...
GTGTAATATTATCAAAAACAAACAATTTAATAAAAACTAAAACAATGGCAAAAGTTGTAACATTAGGCGAGATTATGCTCCGCCTTTCTCCACAAGGTAATGACCGTTTCATCCAGTCAGAGTCTTTCCGTATCATCCCCGGTGGCGGTGAGGCAAACGTGGCAATCAGCGTGGCAAATTATGGACACGATGCTTACTTTGTATCAAAGCTTCCAAAGCATGAAATTGGACAGATAGCTGTAAACGCTCTGCGCCGTTATGGTGTGAACACCGATTTCGTGGCTCGCGGCGGCGACCGTGTGGGGCTTTACTATGCAGAGACTGGCGCTTCAATGCGCCCTTCAAAGGTTATCTACGACCGTGCTCACTCTTCTATCGCCGAGGCTGATCCCTCAGACTTCGATTTTGATGCAGTGATGGAAGGTGCCCAGTGGTTCCACTGGAGCGGCATCACTCCTGCTATCTCTGACAAGGCTGCCGAGCTGACAAAGCTGGCTTGTGAGGCTGCAAAGCGCCACGGAGTTACCGTATCTGTTGACCTTAACTTCCGCAAGAAGCTGTGGACATCAGAGAAGGCTATCTCTATCATGCGTCCTTTGATGAAGTATGTGGATGTATGTATCGGCAATGAGGAAGACGCAGAGCTTTGTCTCGGTTTCAAGCCCGATGCTGACGTTGAGGGCGGTCAGACCGACGCAGCCGGTTACGAGGGCATCTTCAAGCAGATGAAGGAGGAGTTTGGATTCAAGTATGTGGTTTCTACACTTCGTGAGTCATTCTCTGCTACATTCAACGGCTGGAAGGCTCTTATCTATGACGGCAAGGAGTTCTATCAGAGCAAGCGCTACGAGATTAATCCTATCATCGACCGTGTTGGCGGCGGAGACTCTTTCTCTGGCGGTCTTATCCATGGTCTGCTCACAAAGCCTACTCAGGGCGAGGCTCTTGAGTTTGCTGTTGCGGCATCGGCTCTCAAGCACACCATCAACGGCGACTTCAACCTTGTGTCGGTTGACGAGGTGGAGGCTCTTGCCGGCGGTAATGCCAACGGACGTGTGCAGAGATAAGAAAATTACGAATTTTGAATTACTAATTGTCGGCTTTACCGATGAAGAGTTATTAAATTACGAATTTATATAATAAAAACAAGGAAGAATAATGGCAAAATTTGATAAGCTTGCCGTAATGGCAAAGATTGGTGAGACAGGTATGGTGCCTGTGTTCTATCACAAGGATGCTGAAGTGGCAAAGAAGGTGATTAAGGCTTGCTACGACGGTGGTGTGCGTGCTTTTGAGTTTACTAACCGTGGCGACTTCGCACAGGAAGTGTTTGCCGAGTGCGTTAAGTTTGCTGCAAAGGAGTGCCCTGAGCTGGCTCTCGGTATCGGCAGTGTTGTCGACGCTCCTACGGCAGCCATGTATCTGCAGCTTGGCGCCAACTTCGTGGTTGGTCCGTTGTTCAATCCCGACATTGCAGTGGTGTGCAACCGCCGCTGTGTGACTTACTGTCCCGGATGCCTTACTCCGTCGGAAATAGGCAAGGCTCAGGAGGTGGGCTGCGACTTCACCAAGGTGTTCCCCGGCGATGTTGTAGGTCCAAACCTCATCAAGGGTCTTATGGCTCCAATGCCATGGTCGAAGATTATGGTTACCGGTGGTGTTGCTCCCGAGAAGGAGAACCTCACGGGATGGTTTAAGGCTGGTGTTTACTGCGTGGGCATGGGCAGCAAGCTCTTCCCAAAGGACAAGGTGGCAGCCGAGGACTGGGCATACGTTACCGACAAGTGTCGCGAGTGTCTTGACATTATCAAGGAGATTCGCGGTTAATGCTTTACCCGACATTCGTGGTGAAGGTAACATCATTATTAGAATTTATAGCAAGAGGCTTGCTGTGGTTGTCTGCCACGGCGAGTCTTTTGTGGTTTTCATCGTGCTCAAGCCATGAGGGCGGCGAGGCAGACACGATGAATGACAGGGCTTACGCTTTTCACTACCGCAACCGCGATTCGGTGGTGGTATTTGCCCAAAAGGCAATGGCTGAATCGCAGCAAAATGGATACACCGACGGTGAAGCCGAAGCCCTAAACCATCTGGCGTTTACTGATATATGCCGTCTTGACTTCAGTAAGGCACAACAGCGGCTCGACCGTGCTGTGGAGATTACCGACAACCAGCTGGAGCTTATGGCTGCATACGTGCAGAAGATGCACGTCAACCGTCTGCTGTCGCAAAACCGTGACTTCTATGCCAACCGTGAAAAGGCTGATGCTTGTCACCGGCGCATCAACGAAGAAAAGGAGATGCTCACCGGGCGCCAGCAGAAACGGAGAATCTACGTGGAGAGCGAGTACAACATGGTGTGCGCGGGATATTACAACGTGCTGGGGCAGGACGACAAGGCACGGCGACAGCTGCACGCCATTAACTCATATGGCGAGATAAGGCAGGACACAGCCCAATATCTTAAATATGTCTGTATGCTCAATGCGTGTGGCATGAACGACGACAACAGTCCCGAGGCTGTGAGCGCACGCTTCACCGAGCTTGTAAACTGTCTGGGACTGTCGCGCAAGAAAGACTATATCTGCATGGCATCGCTGGCAATGCTGCGTATTGGCGAATATCTACTGATGCCACAGGCGCTGCAATATCTTGAAAGCGTCAACAGTGCCGGAATAACATATATCAATCCCAACGGGGTGGACGACAGATATATTGCGGCATGGAACGCCGAGACCGCCCTGCTTAACTTTGAGCAGTACGGCGACGGCTATCACACGGCGGAGTCATATCTGCGTTTGGCGGCATGCTGTCAGGAACTTCAGGAATATCATGCCGCTATCGACTGTCTCGACCGTGCATCGGCGCTGAAGAACATCCAGAAGGTGCAGGCACTCATGGCAGACATTCACGAACAATACTCGGTGGCTTTCTCGGCGCTCGACAACAAGCAGCAGAGCGACTATCACCGCAACCTGTTTCTCGACCTTCGCGAGGCAACCCGCCAGGACCGCTATCTTGAGTCGAGGGCAGAGCAGCTCGACACCATGTCGGCGCAGCTCAATCTTATGATAGCGTCGGTAATTCTTGCCATACTGCTGCTGGTGTTTCTGCTTTATTATTTCAACAGGGTGTCGAAGCGTGCCGGCCGTGACAGCGGCGTGGCTGACATAGTGCAGGCGTTTGAGCTGTGGAAGAAGGTAAGCGACGGCGAGAAAGCACAGCTGCTTGAACGGCATGAGGAGCTGAGCGAGCAACTGAAGGAAACAAGAATAAAACTTAGGAAAGGAGAGGAAGATAATCTTGAGGCAAGAGCAAAGTTGCAGATGATCGACGGCATAATGCCGCTGATAGAGCGCATGAGGCACGAGGTGCGCATGCTGAAGGAGCGCGATGAGCAGGAACAACAGCGCGCCGGGCGCCGCAGCTATGTGGCTGAGCTTGCCGCCGGGATTGACAGCCACAATGCCATGCTTACACGGTGGATAGAATTGCGGCAGGGACAGTTGCGGCTGCACATAGAGACGTTTCCCCTGCAGCCGCTGTTCTACATGATGGAGAAGAACAAGAGCAGTTTTTCCGTTAAGGGACTTACGCTCAACGTTGTGCCCACCACAAGTGTGGTAAAGGCAGACAAGGTGCTCACCATGTTTATGATAAACACGCTTGCCGACAATGCGAGAAAGTTTACTCCCGAGGGCGGCAGCGTGACCGTCGACAGCCATGAGACCGACAGTTATGTTGAGATAGCCGTGACCGACACTGGCCGCGGGCTCTCGGATGCCGAGCGTGCCACCATTTTTACACATAACATACGTTCCGGTCATGGTTTCGGACTGCTCAACTGTCGCGGAATAATAGAGAAATACAAGAAGCTGAGCCGTCTGTTTGCTCCGTGTGTGCTCGACGTTGAGAGCGTGCCAGGCAAGGGCAGTCGTTTCTATTTCAGGCTGCCGCGCGGAGTGGCGCGTACGTTGATGGCGATCGCCATGCTTTGCGGATTTTACACCGGCAGCGCCCGTGCCGCCGGCGGCAACGGCAATATGGCTAACGCCCGCCGCTATGCCGACAGTGCTTACTACAGCAACATTGCCGCCACATACGACAGGACGGTAATGTTTTCGGACTCTTGCCGGAAATATCTCAACGCTGTGGTGCCCAAAGGCGAAAAAACTATGCTGCGCGATGACGACGGCAGTGCCGTGGCACCCGAGATACAATGGTTTCGCGACAGTGTCGGCGTCGACTTCAATGTGATTCTCGACATACGCAACGAGACAGCCGTGGCAGCCCTCGCACTGCACGACTGGCAGCTGTACAGATATAACAATAGAATCTATACGCAGCTGTTTCAGGAGATGTCGGCCGACAACACGCTGGGACAATACTGCCGCATGGTGGAGCGCCAGCAGACCGACAAGACCGTGACCGTCATCATGCTTGTCATGGTGCTGATGATGATTCTGCCGGCATACTATTTTCTGTTCTACCGCAAACGCATGCTCCTGAAGCGCGGGCTGAGGCAGATGAAGAGCCTTGAGACAGACAGGATGAAGCAGGAGGAGACCGCTGCGAAGAGAGTCATCAGCGACAGCAACGAGGTGCTTGCCGACGAGTGTCGGCTGGCAGAGAGCACCTTGGCAGAGCTGCACGTGAGCAACAGCGTGCTCGACAACTGTCTCTCCACCATCAAGCACGAGACAATGTATTATCCGGGCCGCATAGCGCAGATGCTGGAAAAGGGCAGCGGCACCAACATCGATGCTCTTGACGAGCTGGTGAGCTACTACGGCGACATCTACGCCATGCTGGGAATGCAGGCGCGCAGTCAGACTGTACGAAGCTTCATGCAGATACGCCACATACCGCTTGCCGATGTTCTGCCCCAGGCTCCGGGCAATGTGATAGTAGTTGCCGACAGGGCTATGCTGGAATATCTGTTCCGCCTGTTGCGGCGTCAGAACAAAGAAGCAGATTTCTGCCCCGAAATTCACGTCCACGGTAAAAGCGTGGTGCTGACTGCCGACGGCACCTTCACCAGCCACACCGACTATATGCTCTGCCGGCAGATATTGCGCGAGCACGGCGAAGCCACAGCCCATCGCGCCTGCGGCATACGCTGCGATGAGGGAAAAATCACTGTCACCATGCGCGGATATGCGGGTCAGGAGCCAAATAATTAATAATTGCTAATAAATAATTAATATAAAGATATGGAATTACAGCCGTTTAAAGTAATAATAGTAGAAGATGTGCCGCTCGAACTGAAAGGCACCGAGGGAATACTCCGCAACGACATTCCCGAAGCACAGATAATTGGTACAGCCGACAGCGAGTCGGCATATTGGAAGCTGATGCGTGAGCAGTTGCCGCAGCTTGTGCTGCTCGATCTGGGACTGGGCGGAAGCACCACCGTGGGAGTGGAGATTTGCCGGCAGACCAAGGAGAAGCACCATGACATAAAGGTGCTGATATTCACAGGCGAGATTCTTAATGAGAAGCTGTGGGTGGACGTGCTCGATGCCGGTGCCGACGGAATAATCCTCAAGAGCGGCGAGATGCTGACCCGCAACGACGTAGCGGGAGTGATGGGAGGTAAGCGCCTGGTGTTCAATCAGCCGATACTCAGGAAAATCATTGAACGCTTCACACGCAGCGTGAGCAGCATGGTGGCTCAGCAGGAGTCGCTCATCGACTATGAGATTGACGAGTACGACGAGCGTTTCCTCCGTCATCTTGCGCTGGGCTATACCAAGGAGCAGATTTCCAACCTGCGCGGCATGCCTTTTGGAGTGAAGAGTCTGGAGAAGCGCCAGAACGAACTGGTTCAAAAGCTGTTCCCCAACGGCAACGGCGGCATCGGCGTCAATGCCACGCGTCTTGCCGTGCGTGCCCTACAGCTGCATGTCATCGACCTCGACAATCTGCGCCCCGATGAGGAATAGCCGGCTCTACACCATAGCTCTCGCCACCCTGTGCTGGGCTCAGGTGGCGGTGGTAGTTCTCTCGTGGATTCTCGGCGCACTCCTGCCCCAGAGCACCATCCGAAGTATGCTCCGTGGCGAGGCTGTCCGCTGGTTTTGCAGCCATTTTGTGCAGTTTTGCGCCTCACCGCTGCTTGTGTGGCTGCTGTTGCTTGCCATGGCAGCGGGCGTGTTGCGCGTCTCGGGCATCATCGGCAGCCTGCGTCACCGCTGTGCCCGTCGCCGCACGGCGCTTGTTTGCATCGCCGCGGTCACGGTGCTGTTTCTCGTTGCCACCGCCATGCTCACGCTGGTGCCCCACGCCGTGCTGCTCAGCGCCGTGGGCAGCCTGTGGCACTCTCCGTTCAGCGCCGTCGCCATACCGCTTGCCGCGCTTTATGTCGTTACCGTCTCCACCGCCTTCGGCATAGCGGTGGGGCGCTTCCGCTCGTTTGCGCAAACAGCGGTCGCCCTCACCGACGGCATCGGCGTTGCCGCTCCACTCCTGGTGCTTTTCATCGTCGCCTCAGTGTTTGTCCACACCGTGATTTATGTTTTTCCTCTGCAATAACTAATAAAATACTCAAGTTTCGCAAGTTCGAGAACTTGCGAAACTTGAGTTTATTATTACAAAAGGCTCTCTGAGAATCGCGTGGAAGTCACCAACTGTAATTTTGTTCTCAAATACGCGAAATTTGCGAAGTTTTATAAAAACTTATAAATCAACACGTTATAATATAATTTTTTTTAACCTTAAAAGTTGCCTCCGGAATTGTTAACAGTTTTCTCCGGAATTGTTAACAGTTTCTTCCGGAATGCTTAACAGTTACGACGGAAATGCTTAACAATTCCAACAGAAATTGTTAACAATTCCGGAGAAAGCAATTTTACCGTCTGTCCGCTTTTACATTTGTTAAGTTAAAAACCGCCGTTTCTTGTCTTCATGTCTCTTTAGTTTGCAAAAAAAATATGCAGGAATTTTTCAGAATTATGTTTACATGCTGGCGTACAGGTTATAGATGTTAAATTCAACCAACGGGTATTATCATATAAAAAAGTTGATGTCACACTGTCAACTTTTTATTAGGATAAGACAGATGATAATCCGAATAATTGTTTGTTAATTTATGACAAATATATGGCGGCTTTTTTGGCGGTAAGAAAATAAATGTCTAACTTTGCATAAACGACAAATAAAATAAGGTATAGACGTTATGATAGATTTTAAAGATTTGGTGCAGATGCGCCGCAGCCACAGAAAATATACTGACGAGGAAATAAATCCAGAAGACGTGCAGACCATTATGCGCGCCGCCCTGATGTCGCCGACAAGCAAGGGAAGGCGTGCATGGCACTTTGTGCTGGTTGACAACAAGGCTGACATAGAGAAACTTGCTGATGCAAAGGCACAGTTCTCGCAGTTTCTGAAAGAGGCGCCGCTTGCCATTGTGGTGCTCGGCGATCCTGTGGAGAACCCATGCTGGATTGAGGATGCCTCGGTGGCAGCCATCACCATGCAATATCAGATAGAGGAGCTGGGACTGGGAAGTTGCTGGATTCAGATGCGCAACGAAGTGCTTAGCGACGGCACCACTTCGGACGAGGTGATTCGGGGTGTGCTCGACATTCCCGAGAACATGAACTGCCTCTGCATCCTGGCTGTGGGACATGCCGCCGACCAGCGCAAGCCACAGTCTGAAGACCGCCTGAAGTGGGAGAACGTACACGCTGACAAGTATTAACAGAAGGACAGGCAAGACAGATGATAAACTACGACTTGGTAAAGATAAAAGCCATAATATTCGATGTTGACGGTGTTTTGAGCAAACAGACCGTACAGATGTCGGAGAACGGCGACCCTTTGCGCACGGTGAACATCCGCGACGGCTACGCTATACAGCTGGCAGTGAAACTTGGACTGAAAATATGCATCATCACGGGCGCAAAGACACAAAACATCAGGAAGCGCTACGAGGGACTGGGCGTTACGGATATTTATCTCGCCTCATCGGTGAAGATAAAGGACTACGAGGACTACATCTGGCGCAACAGACTGAAGGATGAGGAAGTGATGTATATGGGCGACGATATTCCGGACATTGAGATTATGCGCCGTGCTGGCTGCCCTGTATGTCCAAGAGACGCAGCTCCTGACGTATGCAATGTGTGCGGATATATCAGCAATGTGAACGGTGGCGAGGGCTGTGCCCGCGATGTGATTGAGCAGGTGCTCAGAGCACGTGGAAAATGGCTTGATGATGACACGGCTTTCGGATGGTAATAATGAAAAGAGTGAGATAGAGGTTAAAGTAAGACAACAGCAATGCTCGACAATCTAAAGAAATACAACGTGATACTTGCAAGCGGCTCACCACGGCGTAAACAATTGCTCGATGGATTGGGCATAGAGTTTCGCCAATGGGTGCTTGACGGCATAGACGAGAGCTATCCCGACACGCTTCCGGCTGAGACTGTAGCAGAGTATATCGCCCACAAAAAGTCGGACGCTTATTTGTCAAAAATGTCCGCCAACGACCTTGTGATAACCGCCGACACTATTGTTGTGGTGGACGATGGCAGCGGCAGGAGCATCATTCTCGGAAAACCACACGGCAGGGACGAGGCGGTGGCAATGCTACGGATGCTGAGCAACAGGACACATAAAGTAATCACCGGCTGCTGTATCACCACAAAGGAAAGACAGCGTGCCTTCAGCGTCTCCACAGACGTGACATTCAAATGGCTTTCGGACGAGGAGATAGGGTATTATGTGGACACATACAAACCCTATGACAAAGCTGGCGCCTACGGCGTGCAGGAATGGATAGGGTATATAGGAGTGACGGGGCTTAGCGGCAGCTATTTCAATGTGATGGGATTCCCAATACAGAGGGTATATACAGAATTGGCGGAATTTTAGTTCCGCCAATTTTTTGTTTAATATCCTAAGTCCTCACATGGTTTTAATATCCCAAATCCTCACCCACGAGAATCACAGTGTGCTTGCCGCGTGGCGAGTTTCTCAGGAAATGTATGTAGTTGCAGATACAGTCTTCAGAGTTACAGTTATGGCACGCTCCGTCAATATGGCAAGGCGTCTTTTTGTCGGGGAATCGCATGTTGTTGATTGGGCTTGCCGTGCTGCGTGCCCTCTTCAGTGCCGCATCCACATCCTGGCACACCTTGTTCATACCGATTACAAAGATTACGTGTTTTGGACCAAAAGTGATTGCCGCCACGCGGTTGCCGTTGCCGTCGATGTTCACAATTACGCCATCCTCGCTTATGGCGTTGGCACTCGATAGATAGTAGTCGGCGGTAAATGCCTTCATGTATATCTCTCCTGCCTCCTGTGGAGTGGCTGCAAGGTCACGGTCAAGCAGATTGTATTTGCCGCTCTCGTGCATAGCCTTCACCAGTCCCATGTCGCGTATTGTCATTGAGCCTCCCCACGATACGGTGCTCCCCCCAGGCATCAGCTCCATCACTTTCTTTATCGCCTCATCGGCAGTGGCGCAATAGTATGCGTCGAAATGGCGCTTGGCAAGGCTTTTGAGCATCTTGCCCGCCAGTTTTTCGTTTCTCTGTTCTGTTACTGTCATATATATAATGTTTATTTCAAAATTTCACATTACGATGAGTGTATTCCCCTCCATCACTACGCTTACCACGCCCATCATGTTCAGTCCGTCCACTATTCCCTTCATACCTTCGGAACGGACTGCCACGAAGTGTACTTTATTGTCAAGGACATCGGGGTTGCGGAACTCAACATTGCAGTTGAACTCTTTTGCGATATGCAGCAGAGCCTCTTTGAGGGTGATGTCATCGAAGTAGATATAGCCGTCGCGCCACGAGGTGTATGGAGTGGTGTCAACTTCCTGAATTTCAAACTTTCCTTGGGCTGTGACCGTAAGCTGTTGCCCGGGTTTTATTATCTGCTGTGTACCAGCCGCCTTTATTTCCACGCTGCCTGAGACTAAGGCTACGTTACCGGGAGCTGTACCCTCAGCCACGATGTTGAACTCGGTGCCAAGCACCGTGGTCTGCATTGTTGGTGTGTTCACCACAAATGGTTTGCCTGGGTCGCGGGATACAACGAAATACGCCTCTCCCGTCAGTTCCACAACACGCTCCATGCCTGTGAAGCGTGACGGGAACTTCAGCCTGCTGCCGGCATGAAGATACACCTTCGAGCCATCGGGCAGCGCCACAGTGAGTCTCTCACCTTGCGGAACATCCACAACAAGACGCTCCGTGCCTTCTGTCAGAATACTCTCCACCGCAAATTCTTCCTCACTGTCGGTTATCTTCTGCGTCTTCCTGCCCTTTTCGGTCTTCACAATGATGCTTGCCTTGGGCTTGGCTATGTTGAATATCAGGGGCTGTTCCTCCTGCACCTGCGCACTGTCGGGAGAAACTTTCCATACTGCCAGTGTAAACAGCGCTGTAACGCAGGCTGCCGATGCTATGGCAATGCGCAGCAGGCGCAACCTTGAGCTTTTAGCCTGCTGTTTTCTGTAGAACTGCCGCAGGCGCTCCTCCACATCTTCATCGCGTGTCTGGCTGTCGGCGGCTTCCGTCAATGCTGTCAGGTCTTTCAGTCTCTCAGCCACTTCACCGTCGATTTCCATATCGTCCATATCTGTGGCTTTCCGGCACTTAATCCTTTCAGTAATGTCGAGCGCCTTGTCCTCTGTGAAATCTATGTCTCTTATTCCGTTGTCCATTTGATTAAGCTTTTATAAATAATACAATCAGTCACACGAAAAAGTTACCCGTTTAGCATTTTTTTTCTAAATTCCCCCAATAATCTCAGAGCTTTTATCATGTGCTTCTTTATTGCGCTTGTGCTCACGCCAAATTCCTGAGCCACCTCCCTGTACATCTTGCCCTCAATGTAACATCTTATTAGGATTGTTCTTGTGGGCTCTCCCAATGAGTCGACCACCTTGTTGGCTATATTTATGCGCTCCTCATAGTTGCCTGCGGTCTCAGAAGTTGTTGCCTCAGAGTTTGTGACCTTATAGAAATCCACATATCTCCTGTGCATCCGCTGCTTCCTGAGCTGGTTTATCGCCATATTGTTGACAGAGCGGTAGAGATAGCTGCGCACCGTAGCCTGGTCAATGCTGTCCAGCTTCTTCCATACCTCCTCGAAAGCCCTACTGACAATGTCGTGGCAGTCATCCTCGTTGGGAATCATAGTCCTCACGTAGCTCACCAATGGCGTATAGTGTTTTCTGAAAGCCTCCTCAAAGTCGTCTTTGCTCATCTGAATAATTATATTTTTGATGCAAAGTTACTGCTTTTTGTTTTAAAAAACGACAAAATAGTGATATTTTTGCAGAAAAAGGTGCCCTTTTGTAACATTTGATTGTAATAGCTATAAATATTAATTTAAAAAGCGAAAAAATGATTAAAAGAGGACTTTATGTACTGATTGCAGCTTTTGCCGTATGTTTGACAGTGAAAGCAGCAGTAAAAAAGACAAATCTTAAGGTTTTGTATGTGGGCGGACATTCCGACATTGAGACTTTCGGCGGTGAGGAATACGACACTGTAGCCAATGCGAAAAGCATCGTCGAACGTACTGCCGCATGGAAGAATTACCTTCAGGAGTATTTCACCACAGTCAAGACCGTGGATGGAGCTGACTATAATTATAAGATGTCATACGACTATGACGTGACTATTATCGATGGCGACCCAAAACCGTTGGAGCCCCGCAGAACCTTGCGTGAAAATGGCAGTTTCAGCAAACTGATTTATGCGAAATACTTTCCTGATGATTTTGACCGTCCTGTCATTACCATTGCTGATGAGAGTGAGACCGTGGGGCGCCGTATGGGTGTCAAGAACGACTGGTATTGCCTTTGCCTCGACGCGCATGCTTATAATATGAATAAGAAAAATGCCATCTTCAAGGGACCTTACAAGGTGAGTCTCACCACTGTAAACCGTCCTACTCCTGCCGGAGCAAAGGAATATGCAAAGATGTTGCAGCAGAGTTTGCCAGATCAAACCCCGATGTGGAAAGTACAGAATAAAGGCTACATAACCCATAGAGGCTATAAAGTTGGTATGGTGACCCGTCCTTGGGGGTATCTCGATTCTCCTGACACCGAGATTATCTCTGGCGGCGAGAGTGCCAAGAGCTATGATGCCATAGCCATCGGTCGTCATGCCAACTGGCTGCACTGGGGCTTTGCTGCATCACCTGCCGACATGACCGAAGAGGCAAGACCCGTCTTTGCCAATGCTGTGGTTTACATCAGCAAGTTCAATGGGCACCGTATTATCGCCCGCAAGCTGAACGAGGGTATTCCCACCCGTAAAATGGCCGATGAGCAGAAATTTACACTTAGCTTAAAGAACTATAATGACTATAAGGCAATGCTGGATGAACATAATAAATTTATAAAGCATCTGGCTGACTCACTGAGACAAGTTAAGGCAAATGGTGGTAAACTGGGACAATTGGAAGAAATGTATATCATGTCGGATGAGCAGGGCGGTCAGCCTGTTCCTTCCTATATTGAGTACCTCAAGCAGCGTGCCGGCGACTTGTATGAAAAATTTGGAGAAGACGTGGACAAATATGCCCAATATTTCGCAGACAACCGTCCTTATTTCTATGGCGACATGGAAGGATATAATCTGATACTGGACGAGGATGCCAAAAGCCTCGGTATAGCCAACAACGACAAGAACATCCTCGATAAGGCAATCTCGATGTGGGAAAACAATGAGGACATTGCAAAAGCCAAGCGCATACTCTATCACTACACCCTCCTTCGCTATGACAACGCAAAGCAGTGGCGCCAGTGGTACAACACCTACAAGAACAAGCTCTTCTTCACAGAGAGCGGAGGATGGCTGTGGCTTGTTAACGACTACAACGCTCCTGGCAACGACTATAGTGTTTTAAAACTTAACGAGATAGATACGAGTAAGTTGGCTCCAGCCAAGGAGCAGGCAACAAGGGACGAGCCTGTTGCGTTGTCGTATGCCATACTTACCAATGGCGCAGAAAACGAGCTGGTTGTACGCATGAAAATCTATCCTGGCTATCACATCTATTCGTATGTGTGCGATGAGGATCCTTACATACAAACCACATACGAGATAACAGCCGGCAAGGGCATAGAGCTGAAAGGTGAGCTGCAGAAACCGCTCGGTATGAAAATGAATGGTTCAAACTCAATCATCTATGAGGGCGAGCAGGTGCTCCGTCAGAAGTTCACGGGTAGAGGCGGTAAAATCACTTTCACCGTCAACTATCAGGCTTGTGACGCACATACCTGTCTGCAGCCAAAGTCGAAAACAATAGAAATAGAAAATTATTAATAAACACAAACGAGGATTATGAAAGAGAAAAGAATCCTTGGAATGCTTCTTGCGCTGCTGATATGTATGACAGCAGTGGCACAGAACATTTCAATGAAATTTAAGAACGAGAGTCTGCCGGCTGTTTTCAAGCGGCTTGAGAAAACAACCGACTATAGGTTCGTGTTCGTCTACAATGATGTAAATGCCTACACCGTAAACGGAGAAGTGAGTAAGTCTACCATTAGTCAGGTAATGACGTTCCTGCTCAGCGACAAACCGCTTACCTACAGTATAAACGGAAAAATAATCAATATCACGAAGAAAGGCCGCAAGCCTGCCGATACAAACACACGGCGTGTCTCAGGATATGTTACCGATGAGGTTGGTGACGCGCTCGCAGGTGTAACCATCTGCATTGGTGACTCCAAAGTCTGCTGCATAACCGACGAGAAAGGTTTCTACCAGCTCAATGTTCCCACCAGTGCCTGCACGCTGAAGATGAGTTTCATCGGATCGCTTACATCCGAGGTGCATCTGGCAAAGGGCTCTGAGCCGTTGCGGCGAAATGTGCAGATGCAGACCGACCTCACTCTTGAGGAGGTTGTGGTGACAGGTTATCAGGAAATATCAAAACCAAAGATGACCGGCTCGGTGACAACCATTAACGCCTCAAAGTTAGATGAACGCTACACCACCAACATCATAAACAACTTGGAGGGACGTGTGGCTGGTCTTTCCACCTATAATGGCAAGATGACAATCCGTGGCACATCCTCACTTTATGCAGAGACAACCCCGTTGCTGGTTGTCGACGGTGTGCCTGTGGAAAGCAGCATCGACGACCTCAACCCTTACGACATTGAGAGCGTCAACGTGCTGAAGGATGCCGCCGCAAACGCTATTTATGGCGCACGTGCCTCAAACGGTGTGATTGTGGTAACCACCAAAAATGCCAAGAAGGCAGGTAAGATTGACATAGACTTCTCTGCCAACCTCACTCTTTACGAGAACAGGAACGTTGACTATGCCGACAACTTCTATATGAACCCATCGCAGCAGGTGGATGTGGAGGCAAACTATTGGGATTACTACTTTTTCCATAACGACGGTGAGGTTGCCGATCCTATCAATACTGTGGCAAGTAATATAGCAATGGGTACTGGTGCAATTACCCCTATACAGCATGCTTACTATCAGCGTGCTCTGAACGAGATTACCGATGAACAGCTGCAGTCACAGTTGGCACAACTGAAGAAAAACAATTATGCCAAGGACTATGCCGATGCTGTCTATAAGCAGCGTATGATGCAGCAGTACAACCTCTCGCTCCGTGGCAAGAGTGACAAATTCACCAACAACCTCACTGTCAACTACAAGTATGACAACTCTGGACTTATCAACCATTTCTCCAACCAGTTCAACGCCCAGTATAAGGGCTCTTACGAGGTGGCTCCATGGCTCACGGCATCTTTTACCGTCAACGGTATCTACAGCAAGCAGCGTGCTGCAGGTTATGACTATAACGGCTCATATACCGATATCTGGGCTCAGCCTGCCTACATGCCGTTCTACAATGCCGACGGCAGTGTAAAGGGACAGCATTACTGGTATGACGGCAACGACTATATGACTTTCGACAGTCCCTTTGAGGACATGAGTAGTAACCCTGTGGACGAATATTATAAGAATACGGAAACAACCCGTCGCCAATATATGCGTTATCATGGTGACTTGCTCTTCAAGATTATTGACGGACTGACTGCCAACGCTCAGTTTGTTTACGAGAGCTCACATAATACTACAGAATGGTATGCCACACAGGACAGCCACTTGATGCGTATCATGAGCAATGCTTATTATTATTCGGATGCAGACGGGCAGATTAAGAATTATGTTCCCACCACAGGCGGTATGCTCCGCACCACGAATACTGACGGCAGGTATTGGACAGCCCGTGGTCAGCTGAACTATAGCAAGACTTTCGGCAAGCATGATATCACGGCTATTGCCGGTATGGAGTTCCGTGAAACCAAATATAATGGTTCCAATGCGCTTATGTTAGGATATGACGACCAATTGCAGACAAGCTCTACACATACCATTGACTTCGCCACATTGAGCACCATGACTTATGCTCCTTACTTCTTTAGAGCTTCGGGGGGGGTACCCTGCCGGCCAGTTTGTTTTTGCTCCTTACATAGAAGAGGGTATGGGAATAATCACCGATACGCATCATAAATATGCCTCAGGTTACTTCAACCTCACTTATACATACGATGAGCGATACAACGTATTTGGCTCGTTTCGTAAGGACTATGCCGATGTTTATGGTCTCAATGCCAAGTTCCGCGGCAAGCCGCTGTGGTCGGTAGGTGCAGGATGGCTTATCCATAACGAGAGTTTTATGAAGGATATCAATTGGGTTGACTTCCTGAAGCTTCGTGCCAGCTATGGTGTGACAGGTAATATTTATCAGGGAGCCACCAGTTATATGACGGCTACATCTGGTAGTCTCAACTGTGTAACCAACCTGCCATACGGAGAGATAGAGAGCCCTGCCAATCCTAACCTGAAATGGGAGCAGAGCCGCACGACCAATATCGGTATTGATTTCGGACTTTTCGACAATCGTCTGCGTGGTTCTCTTGACTATTATAATAAGGTGGCAAAGGATGTGTTCTCTAACCGTACTCTTGACCCGACGACTGGTTTCTCATCAATGTTTGTGAATATGGCATCCATGCGCAACCGTGGTGTGGAAGTACAGGTTACTTACGACTGGCTGAGAGCCAACAACCGCAAGGGATGGTCGTGGACAACCAACTTCACTATGTCGCACAACAGTAACATTGTGACGGATGTGGAGAACCCAGCCTCTTCTGCTTGGCAGTTGATAGACAATCCATACGTAAAGGGGAAGCCTGCCAGTGCCCTGTGGTCTTATCGTTTCGCCGGCATCAGTGATAAAGAGGGTGAGAAAGGACAGACGCTCTGGTATGTTGAGGATGATGGTAAATCACATAATGCCTCAGGAAAAAGTATAAGTATCTTGGAATACTCAGGACAGAGCGAGCCCAAAATAATCATGGGCATGGACAACAGCGTGAAATGGAATGGTTTCTCCTTCTGTATGCTCATGGCATACTATGGCGGACACAAGATGAGAGCATTGGCTGAGAATGAGACATTTACCGTTCCTTCCTCTGCTATTGCAAGTTACTTCTTGAATGCGTGGACTCCCGAGAATCCTACCAATACCCCAGGTATCGGCAGATATTCTTCATCAAGTGTTGGAACTGAAACATTATATGCCAATACGGCAATCCATGATGCAGACTTCTTGAAGATCCGCAACATCGTGTTGGGATATGATTTCCCACAGCAGTGGATTAAACATCTGGGCATAAACCGTTTGTCGCTGCGTTTCCAGATAGATAATCCTAAATATCTGTGGGTAGCCAATGATGTGAATGTAGACCCGGAAACCCTCGGATTGCGTAACCAAAGCTCATATATCTTTGGTTTGAACGTGAACTTCTAATCATAGTATAACTGTTAAAATATAAAGGACAATGAAGAAAACAATATATAGCTTGTTGGCTGTGACGGCATTTCTGTTCTCATCGTGTGAGGACTTTACCGAAGTACAGCCCAAAGGTAAGAACCTGCTGACAACAACCGACCAGCTGGAGATGTTGCTAAACGTGGAATATAGTGGAGGAAGCTCGGATATGAGACAAATGGCAGGTGACATGATATCCAGTTATAGCAATATCGCCACAGAGATCAGTAAACCTGTCAAGACAAGAGGCGTTATCATCTGGACCTACGATGAGGCAAACATGGACAAAATGGCAGAGCTCACATCTTCGGATGGTGATTATACAACGTATTATGGCTATATTGGAAAAATATCCAATCCTATCCTCAACCAGCTGCCTTCTGCTTCGGGCAGCGAGACTGTTAAAACTCAGCTGAAGTGCGAGGCGCTTACACTAAGAGCCTGGTCTTTTTATGTATTGGTAAACAAGTTTGCCAAGGCATACAATCCTTCAACTGCCGCCAATGACCCTGGTATCATTCTCATGACAGATGACAAGGACATACAGCAGGCACAGCCCAAGAGCAGTGTACAGGAGGTTTATGACCAGATGTTGAAAGACATCAATGCGGCGATAGAGTTGAACGGACTGCCCGATGTGGCTGTCAACAAGATGCGTTTTAACAAGGCTGCCGCATACGCTGTAAAAACATTCATCCTGATGAGCATGCAGAAATGGGATGAGGCTGAGGCAGCCGCTAAGCAGGCTTTGGCTGTCAATGGTGTTGTCAACGACTATAACAACGCTTATATGGGTACTGCCACCGGTTTTCTCTTGGGAGGCTCTTATCCTGTGATAGATCGTGGAAAGAAAGGTACGGAGGAAGATTATTTCTGTCATGGTTTCATAGAGTTCTTCAATGCTCTCACCCCTGAGACGATTGCCTATTTTGAGAAAGGACATGTCTATTATGAAAAGATGAACAACATGAATATGGCGTATGATTACGTGATGGATGGGGGAGAGAGTATGTTGGGAGAGAAAGGATTCCTTTACACTTACGATCTCAATTCCAACTGGAACGATTCTGGTTTGCGCTCACCTTTGATGTATCTCTCCATTGCCGAGTGTGAGCTTCACAATGGAAACATTGATGTTGCCATGGAAAATCTTGACAAAGTGCGCGTCAACCGTATTTCCCCTGCGGTTTATCAACCTCTGAAAGGTAATGTGACAAGTATGAAAGATGCCATTGAGCACTGTAAGCAAGCAGTTATCAACGAAGAGATTTATTCCAGCAATATTTTTGTTATCAAAAAGAGATGGAACCAGTTGGATGACTGGAAGGCGACTTATAGCCGCAAACTTGCTGGAACAACCTATTCCATTGCTCCTGACAGCAAGATGTGGATATTCCCATTCCCGCAAAATGTTATCAACAATAACCCACAAATTACACAAAACTATAAAGAGTAAGATATAAAAATGAGAAAGAAAATCTTTATTTCTGCTGTAGCCGTCATGATGGCTGCCGCGTGCAACGCCCAAGGCAAGATGACCCGCATCAGCGGTCAGCTGACAGGACTTGGTGACTCCTTGTTGTACAACATGATAGACATGAACTTGGACAATCCTCGCAGTAAAGGTACATACGCTTGTAAAGACGGTAAGTTTGACTTGCAAGTCAATGTGGAGCATCCTGCCACCTTTGCCATCATGGACCTGAAGGCTGCCAATTCAGAAGATGCGGCAACAACAATGAAGGTAGCTTATTTTACAGTCATTCCCGGTGAGGACGCCATTGTCAACGGCTCTTTGGAAGATTATAAGATAGGAGGTAACGAAATCTATCAGCGCATGTCGGATTATCAAAACAAGATGATGGAGTTTTTCGAGAATGCCACCAACGATAACCTTGCTTCCAAGCAGACGGATTTTGGTAAATATGCCTTAAACGTAATCAGGAAAAATCCAAAGGATGAGGCTGCTATGATTATGGTGCAGGGGCTGAGTGACGGGGATTTCAAGAAAGCCTTGGAACTGTTTGACCCGAGTGTCCGTGAGGGAAGAATGGTAGGACTTTGGAAACCTCTGGTGAAAATGAAGGAGTCGCAGGCAAAGCGTGAGGAAGCTGCCCAAAAGGTGGCACCTGGCAAGCCTGCCCCTGATTTCACCCTGCCTGATATCAACGGTAAGGATTTCAGCCTTTCAGGTCTTCGTGGAAAATATGTCATCCTCGATTTCTGGGGTTCATGGTGCGGATGGTGTATCAAGGGAATGCCCGAGATGAAAAACTATTATGAGAAATATAAGGGTAAGTTTGAGATTGTTGGCGTGGATTGCAATGATACGGAAGACAAATGGAAGAATGCTGTAGAGAAGCATAAGTTGCCGTGGCTGCACGTGCGCCAGAGCAATGAGACCGTAAATGTCAGCGATAGCTATGGTATCAGTGGATTTCCTACCAAGATTATAATTAATCCTGATGGTACCATTAATAAGGTGATTGTAGGTGAGAGTGCGGACTTCTATACTTATCTCGACTCGTTATTTAAATAAACGTATATGAAAATGAAATATTTAATGCTGCTGATGGTGACAGCCGTTGCCGTTGGCGCAAATGCCCAAGGCAAGTTTACCATTAACGGAAATCTGCAGAACGCAGAGGGAGAGAAGATGTATCTCTATTATGGTGGTTTTGACAATCAGAAAACCGACAGCGTCATTGTGACCGGCGGCAAGTTCTGTTTCAAGGGAGAGATTGACGCGCCTTTCATGAGCGGTACGCTGCTGCTCGGCAATCCCAACGATTATGACAATAGAAAAAACTGGAGAGTGGCAATTGAGCCACAGGTTATTTCCCTCAATGGTGATGTCAATAACGTAAAGGCTGTTGTCATCAAGGGTGGAAAGGCTCAGGAAGAGCTGAACAGAATGACAAAGGAGATGAGTGTGTTTACAGACCCGATGGCGAAGCTGAACAAGGAATATTATGCCCAGCAGACACAGGCTGGGAGGGATTCTATCAGCAAGCTAATGGAGCCTTACCGCAAGCAGTATGGGGAGTACACGAAGAATTATTATAACACTCATACCGATTCGTACTTTGCCACCAACTACCTGAATATGGATATGGGACACATGAAGTATGAGGATGTGAAGGCTATATGGGATAAACTTTCTCCCGAGGTCCAGAAATATGGAGAAAGCGCCAAGGACGTGAAGGATGAGCTGGATGTGCTGGAAAAGGTTCATCCGGGAATGCCTGCTCCCGACTTCACTGCCAACGACATCAACGGCAAACCGTTCACACTCTCTTCATTGAAGGGGAAGGTTGTCATCATCGACTTTTGGGCAAGCTGGTGTGTTCCATGCCGCAAGAGCAACCCTCACATGCGTGAGCTTTATAATAAGTACCACAGTCGTGGGCTCGACCTTGTGTATGTCAGTGACGACGACAGCAAGCCTGAGGCATGGAAAAAGGCTGTGGAGAAGGACATGCTCGTGGGCGACGGCTACCACCATGTGCTGCGCGGCATGAAGTGGGACCGCTCGAAAGGCTTGGCTGGCATTGACCACACCAACGACATCTCAGATAAATATGCCATACATTTCCTCCCTACAAAGTATCTTATTGACCGCAAGGGCAATATTGTATGCAAGATTGACGAGGGTGAGGATGCGAAACTTGACGAATCGCTTGAAAGATTACTTGCCGAGTAGGCAAACAACAATAAACACACAACTAAAGACACGTACAGGAGAAAAATTTATCTTGTACGTGTCTTTTTTTTACGGCTCTGAAAGCTGCATTGGCGTGCGTAATCCGTTTATTTTCTAAACGTATCGTTTGCATCTCCAAACGATACGTTTACGTGGCTGAACGATACGTTTTCATTCCTGAACGACTTATCGAATAAGCCCATCATACGAAAATTATTGTTAATTTTATCATAAATCAAAGTAAAATCTTTGCCGTTTACGGTATTTTTATTAATTTTGTGGTCGAAATTTCGTAAGATAATGACAGTCGTTATTGTTATAATGTTGGTATTGGGCTATCTGCTGATAGCCACTTCACATCTCACCAATGTGAACAAATCTGCCATTGCCATGTTTATCGGCACAGTGGGATGGGTATGTTACATCTGCTACGGCACCGACTTCGTGATGAGCGAGCATCCACGTGAGTATATGGATTTTCTCGGCGGCACGGCATCCACCAGCGAGACGGTGAAGCACTTCATCTATAAGAACGTGTTCCTGCAATATGTGGGCGAGGCGGCGGCAATCGTGCTGTTTATCCTTGCAACAATGCAGATAATCGATATTTTGAACAACAACGGATGCTTCGATTTCATAACAGAGTGGATACGCACACGCAACAGTAAGCGCCTGCTGTGGACTATATCGCTTGCCACATTTATAATATCGGCAAACCTCGACAACCTCACCACCACCACGATGATGCTCGTGACGATGCACGGCATAGTGAAAAACCGCTACCAGAGGATGATGATCGGTGCGGTGATAGTGCTTGCGGCAAATGCCGGAGGCTGCATGACCGTGATTGGCGACCCCGCCTGTGTGGCGCTGTGGGGAAATGGAGCAATAACGGCAACCAACTTCTCGGCATATCTCATTCTGCCGGCAATCACGGCGTGGGTGCTGCCAACGCTGCTCATCAGCCGCTCATTGCCTGAAAGGCTTGACGTGGAGTGGAGCACCAGTCCATACCGTGGTGACGATACCAATCTTAACCGCTGGCAACGCTTGGTGATGTTCCTTGTGGGTATCGGTGGACTGTGGTTCATACCTACATTCCATAATATCACAAAGCTCAGTCCGTTTCTCGGAGCATTGTGCGTGCTGTCGGTGCTGTGGATAGTGAACGAGATTTTCAACCGTAAGCTGATGAATGCCGAGCAGATGTTCCAGCGCCGCATGCCGAGAGTGCTTCAGTATGGAAGCATTCAGCTCATGTTGTTTGTGATGGGAGTGATGATGGCGATGGGAGTGGTCCGCGAGGTGGGGTTCTTTGATGACGTGGCAACCATTATCAACAATAATATACATAATGTGTGGGTTGTGGGAATAATAACTGGCATTCTGAGCGGAGTTGTAGATACATTCACTATTGCAATGACCAACATTTCCATCTTCCCCGTGGTAGATGAATTTACGGTGGCACGTGCAGTTGATACCGGTTATCTGAGCAACTTTGTCTGTAACGGTGCATTCTGGAAAATCACCGCTTTTACAACAGCTGTGGGAGGATGTATCACATGTTTTGCAAGCACCAGTGGAGTGGCTCTCATGAAGATGGAACGTATGTCGGTGATATGGTATATGCGCAACTGCTCGCTGAAGGTTATGGCGGGATGGATAGCCGGCATGGCAATACTGGCGGCAGAGGTAATGATGTGGAATTGACTTAAATAAATTATAAACACAACTATATAAAAAGATTGGATATATGGCTAAGATTAAGACTATCGGTATTTTGACTTCGGGAGGCGACGCTCCCGGAATGAATGCTGCAATACGTGCGGTGACGCGTGCCGGCATCAGTAATGGATTTAAGATAAAGGGAATCTATCGCGGTTACGACGGATTGATAAACGGTGAGGTGAAGGAGTTCACCACAGAAGATGTGAGCGGTATAATCACCCGTGGCGGTACTATTCTTAAAACCGCGCGCAGCCAGGAGTTTATGACTCTGGAAGGTCAGCAAAGGGCATACGAGACTCTGCAGAAAGAGGAAATCGATGCGCTGGTAGTCATTGGCGGTAACGGTTCGCTTACAGGAGCGCGTAACTTTGCACGCGAGTTTGATGTGCCATGTATCGGTTTGCCGGGAACCATCGACAACGACCTGTACGGCACGGATGCCACCATCGGTTACGACACTACGATGAACACCATCATGGAGTGTGTTGACCGTATTCGCGACACGGCACAGAGCCATCAGCGGATATTCTTTGTCGAGGTGATGGGGCGCGATGCAGGTTTCCTGGCACAGAACTCAGCCATTGCATGTGGAGCCGAGGCGGCAATCATCCCTGAGTTTCTCACAGAGGTTGACCAGTTGAAGGAGTTTCTCGACCGTGGTATCCGCAAGTCAAAGAAAAGCTGTATCGTGATTGTATCAGAGAGTCCTAAGTGTGGTGCTTATTTTTATGCTGACCGTGTGAAGAAGGAATTCCCGGAATACGATGTGCGTGTGTCTATACTCGGTCATCTGCAGCGCGGCGGCAGTCCTACGGCGCGCGACCGAATACTCGCAAGCCGCACAGGTGTGGGAGCCATCGAGGCTATCATTCAGGGACAGCGCAACGTGATGATCGGTGTACGCTATAACGAAGTGGTGTTTGTGCCGTTCAGCGAGGCTATACGTACCGACAAGCCCCTTGACATGAAGCTTGTGCAGGTGCTCAACGAACTGAGTATCTAAAAAATAAGCTTGAGAAAAGAAATATAATGTAAGTATTGTCATTTTTTACCTACAAAGTAGCATTATTGTCAGATTTAACCAAATTTAAATGCAATTTGTTTTTGGACTTCGGATAAAATGATTATCTTTGCAGGCAGAAACGATACTTAGATACTATATCGCAAAATTAAATATAAATAATAAAACTATAAATCGTATGTCACAAATTGTAGGACATCTTTCACAGATTATCGGTCCTGTTATCGACGTGTATTTTGACACTAACGGACAGGATGCTGAGAAAGTATTGCCAAAAATCCATGAGGCGTTGAAAATAAACCGCCCTGACGGACGTGAACTGATTGTTGAGGTGCAGCAGCATATTGGTGAGGACACTGTGCGCTGTGTGGCTATGGACAACACAGACGGTTTGCAGCGTGGTTTGGAAGCTATACCAACCGGCTCACCTATAGTGATGCCTGCCGGAGAGCAAATCAAAGGTCGTATGATGAACGTTATCGGACAGCCTATTGACGGTATGAAACCATTATCAATGGAGGGTGCTTACCCAATCCACCGCGAGGCTCCAAAGTTTGAGGAACTGTCTACCCGCAAGGAGATGCTTGCCACGGGTATTAAGGTGATAGACCTGCTTGAGCCTTACATGAAGGGTGGTAAGATTGGACTTTTCGGCGGTGCCGGTGTGGGTAAGACTGTGCTTATCATGGAGCTTATCAATAACATCGCCAAGGGACACAACGGCTATTCTGTGTTCGCAGGAGTGGGAGAGCGTACCCGTGAGGGTAACGACCTTATCCGCGATATGATTGAGTCGGGCGTTATCCGCTACGGCGACAAGTTTAAGAAGGCTATGGAAGAGGGCAAGTGGGACCTCTCACTTGTTGACCCTGAGGAACTGCAGAAGTCACAGGCAACCCTTGTCTATGGACAGATGAACGAGCCTCCAGGCGCACGTGCATCAGTGGCATTGTCGGGTCTTACCGTTGCCGAGGAGTTCCGCGACCATGGCGGTAAGGACGGAGAGGCTGCCGACATCATGTTCTTCATCGACAACATCTTCCGTTTCACTCAGGCTGGCTCTGAGGTGTCGGCTCTTCTTGGCCGTATGCCTTCAGCCGTAGGTTATCAGCCAACACTGGCAAGCGAGATGGGTACCATGCAGGAGCGAATCACTTCTACAAAACGCGGTTCCATCACATCTGTACAGGCTGTCTATGTGCCTGCTGATGACTTGACCGACCCGGCTCCGGCAACAACCTTCACCCACCTTGATGCCACAACAGAGCTTTCACGTAAGATCACCGAGCTGGGTATCTATCCTGCCGTTGACCCATTAGGCTCTACATCGCGTATTCTCGATCCGCTGATTGTTGGCAAGGAACATTATGAGTGCGCACAGCGTGTGAAGGAGATTCTGCAGCGCTATAAGGACTTGCAGGATATCATCGCCATCCTTGGTATGGACGAGCTCTCTGACGAGGATAAGCTCACAGTGAACCGTGCACGCCGTGTGCAGCGTTTCCTCTCGCAGCCGTTTGCCGTTGCCGAGCAGTTCACAGGCGTAAAGGGTGTGATTGTGCCGATTGAAGATACAATCAAAGGCTTCAACGCCATTCTCGACGGTGAGGTTGACGATTTGCCGGAACAGGCATTCCTCAATGTCGGAACTATCGAGGATGTGAAAGAGAAGGCTAAGCGACTGCTTGAAGCTGCACAGGGTAAATAACTTAACTTCATATAGATATGGGCTTACATTTAAGGATAGTTTCACCGGTTAAGGTGGAATATGACGGTGAGGTTGAGAGTATAGTTGTGCCTGGAACACAGGGACAATTTGAGATACTCAAAGACCACGCACCTATTATCTCTTCGCTGGAAGAAGGCACTGTGGTTTACCGCATTGCAGGAGGCAACAACATAGAGCTTGCCATTCTCGGCGGATTTGTGGAAGTTCAGAAGAATGTTGTTAGCTTGTGTGTGGAAATTTGATATTTCTGTTCAAGAAAAGTGTAATCCGGCAAAAATAAACAAATAAAGCAGATAAAAGTGATGACAGACATTGAAAGGCATTTCAGACGTTTCCTCGTTCAGGGGCTGTCGCTCATTGCGGCAATTACAGCCGTCGCCGTTGCGGTGATGTGCGTGGCTGCTGTTGACGGCATGCTTGTCCCGATAATCGTGGGTGCGGTGTTTGCGCTTATTGTCGAGAGTGCCGATGCCATTATATGGCGTAAGGTGGCAACAAATGCTCCCGACAGTCTGCCTACATTTTTTATGGCTGTGTCGGGTATCCGCATGCTTTTGGCATTGGCTGTGATGTTTGTGTACTATCTTGCTGCCGGCAGAAGTGCAATGCTGACATTCTTTCTGGTGTTCATGGTATATTACATTATATTATTGCTGCACCATACGATGTTTTTCGCAAAAGACCGCAAGCCGGCAAAGTGAACAGAGAATATTAATGATATATAAGAAAAAAGTACAATGAAACATATTAAAACAATATTTCTCCTGATGACGATTGCGCTGATGCCAATGTCGCTCTATGCAAATGAGGGTGAGGAGGGAAGTGGCGAGCTGAACATCCCGGAGATTGTGCTTGAACACTTGGCTGACTCGTATGAGTGGCATATAGCCACATACGAGGGAAAGCATCTGAGCATACCGTTACCAATCATTGTAAGGAGTGACGCTACAGGCGATTGGACCGTATGCACTGCCCACAGCCTGCCTGAGCCATTCTTCTTTGACAGCGCGCATCATGGCAAGATTTACGAACGTATGGCAGACGGCACTTCGGTGCGCCCCATCGACCTGAGCATAACAAAGACCGTAGCTCAGATTTGGATTGTGGTGGCTGTGCTTATCATCGTGTTCCTGTCGTGCGCAAGCTGGTATAAGAAGCGTGATGAGAAAAGTGAGGCTCCGCGTGGTTTTGTGGGAATGATGGAAATGCTGGTTATGACCATCCACGATGACCTTATACGTCCATCAGTGGGTGAGCATGCCTACAAGCGTTTTGCGCCATATCTGCTCACGGTGTTCTTCTTCATCTTCACCTGCAATCTCATTGGTTTGGTGCCATTCTTCCCCGGAGGCGCCAACGTGACAGGCAACATCAACATCACTCTGTTCCTTGCCGTTTGCACAATGTTGGCTATCAATCTCTTTGGCAACAAGGAGTATTGGAAGGACATCTTCTGGCCTCATGTGCCAGTGTTTCTGAAGGCTCCCGTGCCGCTCATGCCGCTCATTGAGCTGTTCGGCGTGTTCACAAAGCCGTTTGCACTCATGATTCGTCTTTTTGCCAACATGATGGCAGGTCATGCCGTGATACTCAGTTTCACATGTGTGATTTTCCTCGGCTGGTCAATGGGCGTAGGCTACGGTATCGGACTTAATCTGTTCAGTGCAATAATGCTGCTGTTCATGAACTGCCTTGAGGTGCTGGTGGCTTTTGTGCAGGCATACGTGTTCACAATGCTGAGCGCTGTGTTTATCGGACTTGCCAATCAGGAGCATCATACTGCAGAGTAATTTACAAAGAGAAAAATAAGAAAACAAAAAATAACAATTAAAAATTAAAAAAATTAAGACTATGATTATTTCAACATTATTGGCTGCCGAGGGTCTGGCACAGCTGGGCTGCGGTCTTGGTGCAGGTATTGCAACTATTGGTGCAGGTTTGGGTATTGGTAAAATTGGCGGAAGTGCAATGGATGCCATCGCACGTCAGCCAGAGGCTACCAGCAAGATTCAGACCAACATGATTCTGACATCAGCTTTCGTTGAGGGCTGTGCTCTGTTCGCTATCGCTGCTTGTGCGTTTCTTATCTAATAAAAAAGAACATTCATGGAGAATTTACCATCAATACTAACGCCTGATTTCGGTCTCCTTTTCTGGATGCTGATAGCGTTCTTGGTGGTCTTTGGTGTTCTTGCTAAGTTTGGTTTCCCCGCCATTGTCAATATGGTGGACAACCGTAAGAAATACATCGACGATAGCTTGCGCAAGGCACATGAAGCCTCAGAACGCCTTGATAATATCAAGCAGGAATGTGAATCCATGTTGCAGGAAACTCGCGAGAAGCAGGCACAGATACTGAAGGAAGCCACCGCAACCCGCGACGTCATCGTTGAGAAAGCGCAGGAGAAAGCCCGTGAGGAGGGCGCCCGACTGCTTGGCGAGGCTAAGGCTGAAATTGAAAACGAGAAGCAGGCTGCCATAAGCGACATCCGTAAGCAGGTGGTTCAGCTCTCAGTCGAGATAGCAGAGAAAGTTATTCGCCAGAATCTTTCCAGCGATAAGGCACAGATGGATTTGATTGATCGTATGCTGGATGAAGTATCATCTAAAAACTAACGGATTATGGACATTGGAGTAATATCGGTACGTTATGCTCGTGCATTGCTGAAAAGTAGTGTGGAGACAGGAATTGAGGATAAGGTTTACCAAGAGATGCTGACCGTAGCACGGAGTTTTATTGCGGTGCCTGAACTCAAGCACACTTTAGACAATCCGATGCTCGCCCGCGAGAAGAAGCAGCAGTTGCTGTTGGCATCCGCAGGTACTGAAGTGTCCGACCTCACGAAAAACTTTTTCGCACTCGTGCTGAAGGAGGGTCGTGAGAATGTCATGCAGTTTATTGCCAATTCGTTTGTTACACTCTACAGACAGCATAAGAATATCATCAGCGGAAAACTTGTTACTGCAGCTCCGGTATCGGATGCCGCAGAACAGCGCATGAAGCAGATGGTGATGAGCAAAACTAACGGTGAAGTAGAGTTTGAGACAGAGATAAATCCCGATATTATCGGCGGTTTCGTCCTGGAATACGACACTTACAGAATGGATGCCAGCGTTAAGGCAAGACTTAACAGCATCCTGAGTCAGTTAAAATAATAAAGTATAAAGAAATGTCAGACAAAATAAAACCAAGTGAAGTATCACAAGTGCTGCTTGACCAGTTGCGTGGCATTAGCGACAGTGCCAAGTTCGACGAGGTGGGTACCGTGCTTCAGGTGAGCGATGGTGTGGCGCGCATCTACGGACTGCGCAATGCCGAGGCGAACGAGCTGCTGGAGTTTGAGAACGGTACCATGGCAATTGTGATGAACCTTGAGGAAGACAATGTGGGATGTGTGCTTCTTGGCACTACATCGGGTATTAAGGAGGGCATGGTGGTGAAGCGTACGGGGCGTATCGCATCCATCCGTGTGAACGACTCAATGCTCGGCCGCGTAATCAATCCTCTTGGTGAGCCTATCGACGGCAAGGGAGCACTCGATATGACCGAGGCTTTTGAGATGCCGCTTGAGCGCAAGGCTCCGGGTGTTATCTACCGTCAGCCGGTGAAGGAGCCTCTCCAGACTGGTTTGAAGGCTGTTGACTCGATGATTCCTATCGGCCGTGGTCAGCGTGAGCTTATCATTGGCGACCGTCAGACGGGTAAGACAGCCATAGCAGTGGACACCATCATCAACCAAAAGAGTTTCTATGAGGCAGGCAAGCCTGTGTACTGCATCTATGTGGCTATCGGTCAGAAGGCTTCTACCGTTGCCGCTCTTGTGCAGAACCTTAAGGAGCACGGAGCGCTGCCTTACACCATCATCGTGGCTGCCACAGCCGCCGATCCTGCCGCCATGCAGTATTACGCACCGTTTGCAGGTGCTGCCATAGGTGAGTATTTCCGTGACCGTGGACATTCAGCCCTTGTGGTTTACGATGACCTGTCGAAGCAGGCTGTCGCATACCGTGAGGTGTCACTGATTCTTCGTCGTCCTTCTGGACGCGAGGCTTATCCTGGTGATGTGTTCTATCTGCACTCTCGTCTGTTGGAGCGCGCTGCGCGTATCAACGACCAGCAGGAGGTGGCAGAGCAGATGAACGACCTGCCTGAGTGCATGAAAGGTCATGTGAAAGGTGGTGGTTCACTTACCGCTCTTCCTGTGATTGAGACACAGGCAGGTGACGTGTCAGCATATATACCAACCAACGTGATTTCAATCACCGACGGTCAGATTTATCTTGAGTCCGATCTCTTCAACCAAGGCTTCCGTCCTGCCATCAATGTGGGTATCTCGGTATCACGTGTGGGTGGCTCGGCACAGATAAAGAGTATGAAGAAGGTTGCCGGTACATTGAAGATTGACCAGGCACAGTACCGTGAGTTGGAGAGCTTCTCTAAGTTCTCAAGCGACATGGATGCCGTGACAGCCATGACTCTTGACCGTGGACGTAAGAACAATCAGTTGCTCATCCAGCCGCAGTACAGTCCTATGCCAGTGGGCGAGCAGGTGGCAATTCTCTATTGTGGTACCCGCGGACTGATGCGCGATGTACCGGTGGAGAAGGTACGTGAGTGTCAGGATACATTCCTTGAGACTTTGCGTAATACCAAGCCTGAGGTTATAGCTACACTGGGAGCAGGACAGATTGACGATGCCCTGACCGCTACTATCGAGGAGGTCATGGCAAGTGTTTCAGCACAATATAAAAAATAGTAGCTTATGCCGTCGCTTAAAGAGATAAAAAACCGTATTGCATCTGTAAGCAGCACCCGTAAGATTACGAGTGCCATGAAAATGGTGGCATCGTCCAAACTGCATCATGCACAGGTAATGATTGAGAATATGCTTCCCTATGAGACAATGATGGAGAACATATTGAAGACATTCCTTGCAAGCGATGTCGACGCTGCGTCAATATTCACCAAAAAGCGTGAGGTGAAACGAGTGGCGCTGGTTGTGTATGCCTCCAACAGCAGTCTCTGTGGCGGATTTAATGGCAACATACTGAAGATGATGCAGCAGGTGGTGGGCGAATACAGCCATCTGGGAAAAGAGAATATCGTGATTTATCCGATAGGGCGCAAGGTAGCAGAGAAAGTCAACAAGCTGGAGCTTCGCTCGGCAGGCGACTTTGTGGCTCTTGCCGACAAACCCAATGTTTCCGGATGTATTGATATTGCCCGCGAGCTTGGAAAGCAGTTCATGGCTGGCGAAATTGATAAAGTGGAGCTGATCTATCACCATTTCAAGAGTGCCGGTTCGCAGATTCTTACACGCAAGACTTTCCTGCCCATAGACATTACCGCCGAACTGAAGCGCGACAATGAGCGCGACCTGAAGACAACGGTGGTGACAAAGGCAACACAGGAATATCTGCGCAAAAAGGGTATGGAAAAGAACGAGCGCGACATCAGTGCGAAGCCTCTCAACGACAACTTTATCGTTGAACCCGACGTAACCACTGTGCTCGAAAGGCTTATCCCCAAGTATGCCCATCTTATGCTCTACACCGCCTTGCTCGACAGCAACGCCTCGGAGCATGCCGCACGTATGGTGGCAATGCAGACCGCCACCGACAATGCCGATGAACTGTTGCGTCAGCTTAACTTGCAGTACAACAAGAGTCGCCAGCAGGCAATCACCAACGAGCTGCTTGACATTGTTGGCGGTAGCGTGAACAACTAAGCTACAATTTATTATAGTAAGGTAAATGAAATAATGTATATGGAAGTGGCATCGCCTGGTCGGTGTCACTTCCTTGACATTAAAAGAATAACACAATGAAAGCGATTAAGAAAACGAGTATTATCATTGCACTGGTTGTAGCGCTTATCGTATCAAGCTGCGGAGGAACTACGGGCACAGTGCCTATCACTGGAAGAAAGCAAAAACTGCTTGTCACCGATGAGCAGGTGCTGAGCCTAAGCAACCAGCAGTACACAGATTACATGAAGACGGCAAAACCGTCGACCAATGCCACAAACACGGCAATGGTGAAGCGGGTGGGACAGCGTCTTGCCACTGCCGTAGAGACATATCTGAGAAACAACGGTCTTGCCGACGAGACACGCTACTACAGCTGGGAATTTAATCTTGTGCAGGAAAATCAGATTAACGCCTTCTGTATGCCTGGCGGAAAGATTGTGGTTTATGAGGGTATTCTACCCGTCACTCAGACCGAGGCCGCGCTCGCCATCGTCCTTGGTCATGAGATTGCCCATGCTGTGGCAAAGCACTCTGCCGAGCGCATCAGTAATGATATCCGCCAACAGTATGGAGGTCAGATTCTCGGAGCTGTGCTTCAGGGTGCAGGTGTGAGCACAGACTGGCAGCAGATAGGTTCAGCTGCCTTTGGACTCGGTTCTAAGATCGGCGGTGCGGCATACTCACGCAGTCAGGAGAGTGAGGCAGACCATCTTGGATTAATTTTTGCAGCCATGGCAGGCTACGACCCTCAGGTGGCTGTAGGATTTTGGCAGCGTATGGCTTCTGCCAGTGGCGGTGGTTCCGCAGGTCTTTTCAGCGATCATCCCGCTGATGCCACACGTATCAAGAACATTCAGGGATGGTTGCCTGAGGCGCAGCGCTATTATATGGGTGGAAAAGCAAGTACAACAACCAAAAACAATGCTGGTACAAAGACCACTAAGAAAAATACGACAAAGACTCCAAGTACATCGGGAACAATAAGGATAAAATAATAAGAATGGGATGTGACACTTGATTACATCCCATCCTTCTATTCTCTAAAATCTATGTGTTTACTTGTTTTTCAGCAGGTCACGGATTTCAGCCAGCAGCTTCTCCTCTGCCGATGGTGCCGGTGGAGCTGGAGGTGCAGCAGGCTCTTCCTGCTTCTTGTGTGACACCTTGTTGATTGCCTTTATCATCATGAAGATGCAGAATGCAACAATAATGAAATCAATGGTGCTCTGTATAAACTGCCCGTATTTAATCAATGCTGCACCAAACTCAAAAGAAAGGTTGCTGAAGTCGATGCCGCCGGTGAACACACCGATGACCGGCATAAGAATATCCTCAACAAGCGATGTTACAATCTTGCCGAAAGCACCGCCGATGATAACACCCACAGCCATGTCCATTACGTTTCCGCGCATAGCGAAACTCTTGAATTCATCTAATAATTTTGCCATTTTCTTAATACTTTTATATTTAACTATATTTTGATTTTTGTAATTTCCAGTTGTCAGTCTGTATTTTGTAGGACAAAAAATGCCGCTCAATCTTGTTTCTGATAGTCTTTTAAAACTATTTAATACTGCTTTCGCCTGCAAAATTAAATATTTTTTTGTAACTTTGCAACCGAAAAATAAAAAAAATAGTTTTTTGAGGTAAAAAAATAGTAAAAAGAGAATTTATCAACCCTTTTAAATAAATATTTAAAGTAAAATGACAAAGATTGGTATTAACGGATTTGGCCGTATCGGTCGTTTCGTATTCCGCGCAGCTCAGACTCGCGATGACATTCAGGTAGTAGGTATCAACGACCTTTGCCCAGTAGATTACCTTGCATACATGTTGAAGTACGACACAATGCACGGTGCTTTCGACGGTACTATCGAGGCTGATGTTGAGAACAGCAAGCTCATCGTTAACGGTAAGGAGATTCGCGTAACTGCAGAGCGCAACCCTGCTGACCTGAAGTGGAACGAGGTAGAGGCTGAGTACGTAGTTGAGTCTACAGGTCTCTTCCTGACACAGGAGAAGGCTCAGGCTCACATCGAGGCTGGTGCTAAGTATGTAGTTATGTCAGCTCCTTCTAAGGACGCTACTCCTATGTTTGTTTGCGGTGTAAACTTCGACAAGTATGAGAAGGGTACACAGTTCGTTTCTAACGCTTCTTGCACAACAAACTGTCTTGCTCCTATCGCAAAGGTTCTGAACGACAAGTTCGGTATCACAGACGGTCTTATGACAACCGTTCACTCTACAACCGCTACACAGAAGACTGTTGACGGTCCTTCAATGAAGGATTGGCGTGGTGGCCGTGCTGCTTCTGGCAACATCATCCCATCTTCTACAGGTGCTGCTAAGGCTGTAGGTAAGGTTATTCCTGAGCTCAACGGCAAGCTGACAGGTATGTCTATGCGTGTTCCTACTCTCGACGTATCTGTTGTTGACCTGACTGTAAACCTCGCTAAGCCAGCTACCTACGCAGAGATTTGCGCTGCTATGAAGGAGGCTTCTGAGGGCGAGCTGAAGGGTGTTCTGGGTTACACAGAGGATGCTGTTGTTTCTTCTGACTTCCTCGGCGACACACGCACTTCTATCTTCGACGCTAAGGCTGGTATCGCTCTTACCGACACCTTCGTAAAGGTTGTTTCTTGGTATGACAACGAGATCGGTTACTCAAACAAGGTGCTCGAGCTCATCGCACACATGAAGAAGGTTAACGGTTAATTTTCCGTCAACATCTTTAAAGAAAAGGAATCCGCAGGATTTTTTCCTGCGGATTTTATTTGCCCTAAAAGAATGGATGCTAACTGAATTTACGCTATGAGACAGCTTTTGGTATTTTTTGCCTTGCCGGTATTGCTGCTTGTCGCAGGTTGCAATGATGATGTATTCCTCGACGAGCCCAATATGCCCGATATTTTGAATGACACCATTGAGGGCGACGGCGGCGAAGCCACTTTTACAATCCCAACCAGGGGGCTTGAACGTGTGTCGCTTAATGTGATGAGTGAGTCAGAGCGATATTGCACATATTACAACGCTGCCGGCGGCATTATCGACCATAAATCTCCGGCTTCGGAAGTTAGCAGGATAGTTTTTGAGAGTGATTTGTCGAAATTTGAGTTGCGGAGGCAGGGAAAGACTCTTACTGTAAAGAGTTTTTGCAGCATGTTTGACATGGAAGCATGCTGGAGTATCAGGCTGGACTATAGCTATGGCGTAAGGTTTATCGACATTGCCGTTCTGCCAGGCAAGCCGGTTAAACTCTTGGAAGTGGTTTATCATCCAGACGGGTTGAAAATAGAAGACAGGGCTAAAGTCAATACCCAAAGGTTCGAATTCTACAACACATCTCCACTTCCCCAAACATTTGAAGTTAGACCATATCTTGGTGAGACGGCTTCAATCCTCGTGCTGCCCGAAGGATATAATTCATGGGTGAGGGGCGAACGGCTAAACATCAAGGTACCGGTGTTTGACAACGGCAGCTGGCAGCTGAAGGAAAAACAGGGAATAATGCCTGGAACAAATTTTACTTATGAGCGTCCCGACTGTATGATGGCGGTGAACGTGGATGTTCCCGCCTATTCCAATGTCAATATATTCACAGATGTTATATATAGCCAGGCACAAGCAAGCGGATATATGATCTTCCTCAACGAGGTGCTAAACCGTAAAGTGACTTTAGGTTTCACCGTAACGTCACTATATCCAACAGCTTATGAAATCAGAACTGAAAATGTTAAATAAGATATATGCCCTTATTGCCAGCATTCTGGCGGTAATTCCATCGGCAAAAGCCGATTCTGTCACGGCGGCAAATGCCGACACCGTCCCGTCGGCTTTCTCCCGTCCCGTGCAGTGGCGCATTGGCGCTGAGGTTTCACCTGCACTTGTGCCGGGCACAAGCAGCTATCTGGAAGGAAACAACCCTGCGGACAAGCCAATCGACGCCGGGCTGTCGGGCTCCATCCGTGCCGATTTTAGTTTCAGCCCTGCCACACGCGAGGGCATGCTATACCGCGGCACATATTAGGGCATTGGCATCAGCCTCGGTTCCTATGCCGACGATGGCGTGCTCGGCACTCCCGTTTCCGCATTTGTATATCAGGGAGCACCCATCGCCCGCTTTAGCAACAGGCTGTGGCTGGGGTATGAATGGCAGTTTGGAGCCGCCTTCGGCTGGAGGCATTCCAATGAGGAGAGTGTATACAACAATGCTGTGGTAAGCACCGCCGTGACCGCCCACATGGGACTTGGAGTGAAGCTGCATTACAGGCTTTCCGACAAATGGCAGATGGCTGTGGGCATTGGGGCAAACCACTACTCCAACGGAAACACTTCGTGGCCCAATGCGGGAGTGAACACGATTGGAGCCACAATCGGCATAGCGCGTGTAATAAATCCCGATAACGATGATTTTATTGCCGGTGCTGCGAGCGGAAACGGGAAAAGCGCAAGTGGAAAGGAATATTCTGAAATTAAGAAAGAAGCCGACCGCCATTGCTGGCTATATGACATAATGGTGTTCGGGGCATGGCGCAAGCGTATTGTAAATGTTGGAGATCCCGTTGAGTCAAAGATTATTCCCGGCAAATTCGGCATTCTCGGACTACAGCTGTCGCCAATGTACAGGCTCGACAGGCGGTTTGCCGTGGGACCTGCCCTTGATGTGCAATGGGACGAAAGCGCAGGGCTGACGCCATACTGGGTTGACGGCAGCTACGACGACAACATTAAGTTTGAGCGTCCGCCATTCGGAAAGCAGCTCAGCGTGGGGGTGTCGGGGCATGCCGAGCTTACGATGCCTATATTCACAATAAATGCAGGCTTGGGCTATGACATTGTTTGTCCTGACGGAAACAAACGCTTCTACCAGTCGCTCGCTCTGAAAACTTTCCTGACAAAGAAACTGTATCTCAACGTAGGCTACCGTCTTGGCAGCTTTAAGGAGCCGCAGAACCTAATGCTGGGCTTTGGCGTAAGGTTGCAGTCAAAATAGAGACGCTTAAAATAACGGGGAATCCCGGTTCAGAAGATTTATATCCGGAGTTTGAAAATTCCGGCGTACGCCGCCTTGTTTTTGCGCGTACGGAGAAATATATTTGTCGGTACGCCGCTTTATGTTTCTGCGTACGGAGAAATATATTTTGGCGTACGCAGCAGGAAATTTTGGCGTACGGAGAAATGTATTTCCCCGTACGCAGAAAAATAAAGCAGCGTACGCCAAAATATTAAAACCTTGAACTTCAAGAAAAAAACTCTGTTTCTCAGGATTTTTTTCTGAGGAATTTCTCGGCGCGAGCCAGGTCCTCGGGAGTGTCGATGCCGATTGTCTCGATGTCGGTGATTCCCACGCGGATTTTATATCCGTTCTGCAGCCAGCGCAGCTGCTCAAGGCTTTCGGCAATTTCGAGAGGGCTTTGCGGCAGCGATGTTATCTGGCGCAGCACCTCGCGGCGGTAGGCATAAAGTCCGATGTGCTTGAGGTAGGGGAAGGCTGCGGACCATTCTTCCACTTGTTTTCCACGGACGTAGGGAATGACGCTGCGCGAGAAGTACATTGCAAAACCGCGGAGGTCGGTGACTATTTTCGGCGAGTTAGGATTCTGTATGGCAGCAATGTCATTGCCGAAGGGCTTGCCGAGCGTGGCTATCTGTGTGTCGGCATCGTCAAAGCAGCGGCATACGGTCTCAATCTGACTGCGCTGAATGAAAGGCTCGTCACCCTGAATGTTGACAATCACGTCCCAGTTGCCGCCGAGCTTCTCCACAGCCTCCTCTATGCGGTCGGTGCCGCTCTTGTGGTCGTTGCGGGTCATCACGGCGTTGCCGCCCGTTTCCGTCACGGCATTGTAGATACGCTCATCGTCGGTGGCTACGCAGGCGTGGTCGAGCACGTCCGCCACCTGTTCGTAGACACGCTGAACAACATACTTTCCTCCAAGTTTTGCCAGCGGCTTGCCCGGGAAGCGGGTGGAGGCATAGCGAGCCGGAATTATTCCAAGAAATTTCATATATTTACGGTATTTTATAATTAAAAACTGTGCAAAGTTATAAAATATCCCAATAATATCAGTTAAAAAAGCTAATCTTTTTTGCCAATTGCAAAAAAATTTATAACTTTGGCATGAAATTAGATTAAAAGTAACATATTTTGAAAAAAATTATAAGTATATTAATG
>ENA-OYXX01000112-OYXX01000112.1-human-gut-metagenome-genome-assembly--contig:-NODE-112-length-36777-cov-8.542318_pt1 | contig 36777 bp, 26 predicted proteins | sample MGYA00243976_ERZ653434 | MGnify/ENA primary metagenome ERZ653434 (study PRJEB26926, sample SAMN06165112) | human gut metagenome | biome: ENVO:00009003; feature: ENVO:2100002; material: ENVO:00002003...
CTGTGCCTCTGTGTTCAGAAAAAATAAACCTTTGCGCCTCAGCGTCTTTGCGTTTTAATAAAAAACTCTGTGTCTCCGCAATTCAACCGTTCTCCTCAAGATACCACTTGGAGTACTCCACATAGTGGGCGGCAAAGCTCTCAGCCTGGTCAGGACGAGTCTTCTTGATGAACTTGGCAGGAACGCCGCCCCATATCTCGTGCGCCCCTATCCTGGTGCCTTGCAACACCAGTGCCCCGGCGGCCACCACGGCACCCTCGCCCACCTCGCAATGGTCGAGCAGGGTGGCACCCATGCCGACAAGCGCACCGTCGTGGATGGTACAGGCATGTACGGTGGCGTTGTGGCCTATCGACACGTTATTGCCTATGACGGTGGGGCCGGTGGTATTGGTAACGTGTATGCACGCACCGTCCTGAACGTTGACGGCATTGCCCATCGTTATGGGGGCCACGTCGCCACGCACCACGGCATTGAACCACACCGAACACTCGTCACCCATCGTCACCTCGCCCACTATCGTGGCGTTCTCGCTGAAATAGCACTCACGCCCCCACTTGGGGGTGAGACCCTTTATTGATTTTATCAGAGCCATACTATTTATTAATTTTTAATTATTAATTATTAATTCTTTTCGCGCTGAACTCGCACCCGCAATATTGCTGGTTGTAGAAACCATACTCGCGGATGATGGCGGCACGACGCTCACTCAGTCCGCCCTTGCGCCAGTTCTGCTCCCACCATGTAACACCGGGATGGCGTGCGACGGCACGGCGGCCGGCCTCGTTTATCTGGTCGAGACTCTTCCAACGGCTCGACATCAGCGTCGTCGTTATGACGGTAAAGCCGTGTTCTTCGGCATAACGCGCCGTACGCTCCAGCCGCATGTCGAAACAGAGCTGACAGCGGCCACCGCGCTCCGGCTCGTGCTCCAGTCCGGCCACACAGCCGAGCCACGAGGCATGGTCGTAATCGTCGTCAACAATCTCAAGACCCAGTGCCGTGGCATAGCGCGTACACTCGTCCTTGCGTATTCTGTATTCTTCCTCGGGCCATATATTCGGGTTGCAATAATATATCACCGGCGTAACGCCATGCTGCATCAGACATTCGATGATGGCCGACGAACACGGTGCGCAACATGTGTGGAGCAACACCCGGGTGGCGCCTCCGGGAACCTCGATGGTGAATTTCTTTTTCATCCTGATATCATATTTGCATGCAAACTTACAACAAAAACACGAGATTATACACCGGCTGCATGAAGAATCAGCAAAAAAAGACGTAACTTTGCAACCACAGCGTATTCACACACGCGGCAAATTTACCGCCAGAACATATATATACAATAATAATTATAAGACAAAAGACTATGCTTGAAGAAGGACTGACACACACCGCCCGCACCACCGTGACCGACAACAACACTGCCATCGCCCTCGGCTCGGGCGATATGCCCGTGCTGGCCACTCCGGCAATGATTGCCCTGATGGAAAATGCCGCCATGCTCGCCGTGGCACCTCACCTGCCCGAAGGCTCGACAACCGTTGGCGGACATATAGACACGTCGCACCTTAGTCCGTCAGCTGTTGGCTCGGAGGTGGAAGCCACGGCCGAATTGCACAAGATAGAGGGCAAGAAACTGTATTTCAAGATAGTGGCACGGCAGGGCGACACCGTCATCGGCGAGGCCACCCATCTGCGCTTCATAGTGGACAGGGAAAAGTTTATGGCAAGGCTCACCCCCGGCAGTTGAGGAGGTAAGGGGGCAGTTAAGGAGTTAAGCCAATAGCTTGACAAGCACAAATCATTGCCGAGACATTTGGCTTAACTCCTTAACTCCCTTTAACTCCTTAAGAACTCCTTAATTAACTCCTTAAGAATTCCTTAACTCTCTTGAATTATCTTATAATAAAAAAGTCCCTTACGGGTACAATATCACATTCTTTTTTGTATCTTTGTACCCGTAAGGGGTTATTTTTATATTACGATAGTATTATTACACCCGTACGGGAGTATTTTGAGGAATTTTACTTATGCAGATAGGAGAATATATTCGTAACAAAAGGAAAGTGTTCAAACTCACGCAGATTGAACTTTCAGAGCGGACCGGCGTAGGCATCCGCTTCATCAGAGAACTGGAAAGGGGCAAAACCACCGTACAACTGGATAAGGTGAACCAAGTGCTATACCTATTCGGTGAAGAACTGCAACCGGCCAAAATGGATATGTTATGACAAAAGCGAACATATACATCAACGACAGACTATGCGGTGTTCTCATAGAAAATTCCGACGGGTACACATTCCGGTACCATAAGGAATACCTCAGCAGTGAGGGAGCAGTTCCGCTGAGCCCCACAATGCCGCTACAAGAAGCGGAATACGAGAAGGAATTTATGTTTCCCGTGTTCGACGGACTGATACCAGAAGGATGGATGCTCGACATAGTTGACAAAACATGGAAGATAAACCCGCGTGACAGGATGAAACTGCTGGTCACGTGTTGCAAAGACTGTATCGGAAACATAAGCGTGAGAGAATATGAAGAAACCGATTAAAAAATGCCTCTGTTGCTACAAAGAAATTGCGGATGACAGTTTGGACCGCTATCATCCGGCATGCGCATATAAGTTGTTCGGAACCAGAAAAATTCCTGAGCTGGCATATACCAGAGACAATATAGAAGAACTGGCTCTGCAGGTGCTCGAAACAAGCACCTCCATAACAGGTGTACAGCCGAAACTGTCGCTGGACATAAACCGCGGCGGCAGAAACGAGCCCGACAAGCTGACCATTGTAGGACTATGGGGCAATTTCATTCTCAAGCCACAAAGCCATATATACAATTCCTTGCCGGAATTGGAAGACCTGACTATGAAAATGGCCGAAGCAGCCGGCATCGCAACAGCCAGACACGGACTGATACTGATGGGTGACGGAGAAATGGCATACATCACCCGACGCATGGACAGGGGCGACAACGGAAAGAAGTATTCCATGCTTGACATGTGCCAGTTGACAAACAGACTGACGGAACACAAGTACAGGGGTGCCTACCTTCAACTGGCCAACACCATCAAACGTTATTCCGCCTCACCAATACTTGATGTGCAGCGCTTTTGGACCATAGTCATATTTTCATGGATAACAGGCAATTCAGACATGCACTGCAAAAACTTCTCTCTGATAGAGACCGAAGGCGTGGGCTATACCCTATCACCGGCATACGACCTTTTGGCTGTACTGCTAACAGGAATAAACGACAACGACGAACTGGCCATGCCGCTTGTGGGAGCCGGAACTGATAACGAAGAAGTGAACAGCGGATTCGACCGAAATTCATTCATCAGTGCGATGGAAGCCTCGGGAATAGAAGGGAAAATAGCCGAAAACATTATCAACAAGCTGATAAGATGCCACGGCAAATGGTGTGACATCATAAGCTCTTCATTCGTTTCCGCAGAACTTATGGAAAGGTACAAATCGTTGATTGAAGAGAGAATAGGCAGACTGCAGCCGTAAACTGTCGAACGTGTAGGGAGTTAGGGAATTAAGGAGTTAAAGGGAGTTAAGGAGTTAAGCCAATAGCCTGACAAGCACAAATCATTGCCGAGACATTTGGCTTAACTCCTTAACTCCCTTTAACTCCTTAACTCCTTAAGAACTCCTCCTAAAAATCCATTAAAGATTCGGGTTGATCTTGCTCCACTCGGAGATGGCGGGCACGATGTTGAGCGTAACGAGCTCGTCGCGCATCTTGCAGAGGTGTGCATAGCTTGCATCGAGCTTGGCGTTCTCCTCGTCAGTACCCTGCGGCACACGGTATGTGCAGCCGTCGGCACCGAGAGTAGTGTCCATAGCCATCATGATGTGGTTGTATTTCTCGGTCTGAACGTATGTGCCTACGGGGAAACGGAATGTCTCGCCGCCCATTGCCGAACGAATCATCTCTACAGACAGGTAAGAGGGGCTCTGGAACGAAGAGCGGCCACGCAGCTTGATGATGGCGGCACCACCCTGGGTAACGTCCTTCTTCATCTGCTCCCACTCCTCGGCGGTGAACTCATCGGTACCGAGAATGTCGGTGAGCTTGCGACCGGCTATCTCCACGTGTGAGCCGAACACTGCCATCTGCTCGCCGTGACCGCCGTATGTGGCGCAACCGGTGATTTCGCTCTGCATAACACCGAACTTCTTTGCCAAAGCGCTCTGCAGACGTGTGGTATCAAGAGCGGCAAGGGTGGTAACCTGTCCGGGCTTCAAGCCTGAATAAAGCAGCGTAACGAGACCGGTAAGGTCGGCGGGGTTGAAGATGATTACAACGTGCTTCACATCGGGGCAATATGTCTTGATGTTCTTGCCCAGCTCTTCTGCTATCTTGCAGTTGCCGGCCAGCAGGTCCTCACGTGTCATGCCTTCCTTGCGGGGTGCACCACCGGAAGATATGATGTACTTGGCGTTGGTAAATGCCTCCTTCACGTCGGTGGTGGCGGTAATTTTCACATTGCCGAAGCCACTCTGACGCATTTCCTCGGCCACGCCCTCGGGTGAGAACACGTCGTAAAGACAGATTTCACTTGTCAGGCCCATCATAAGAGCCGTCTGAACCATGTTTGATCCAATCATTCCGGCAGCGCCGACGATTGTAAGTTTTTCGTTAGTTAAAAATGCCATAATCGATTATTATATTTGATTCAAAATGTCATCCAATTATCTTTAGTACACGTTTTATACACGGCAAAGTTAACAAAAAAATGCGTTACGGCAATTACAGGCCGACATTTAAATTGTTATTATTTTATAAACAACACTTTTTACACAATGTTTCAATCGGCAAACGGCACAAATTGCAATGTACGGATGGCATATTATCGGTTTTTATTTGGGCATTATAATTTAAATTGATATATTTGTATCGTCATAAAAAACAACAAGACAATGGGCAACAACACTAAAGAACAAGTGAGAGAGAGACTGGCCGCACTGCGCGAGGAGATGAGACGCGAACGACTGGGAGCCTTCATATTTCCGAGCACTGACCCGCACAACGGGGAGTATGTGCCCGACCACTGGAAGGGACGCGAATGGATAAGCGGATTCGACGGCTCGGCGGGCACGGCGGTGGTGACGATGAACGAAGCCGCCTTGTGGACCGACTCGCGCTATTTCATAGCTGCTGCGGAACAACTGGACGGCACCGAATTTGTGCTGATGCGCGAACGCATGGAGGAAACGCCGACCATAGCCGAATGGTTAGGCCGCAAACTGGCGGCGGCGGGCGGCTCGACAGAAGTGGGCATAGACGGCATGGTGACACCGGTCGGAGAGGTGGAGGCACTAAAGGCCGGGCTGCGGGCACAGGGCGGACTGACGCTGCGCACCAATTTCGACCCGCTCGGCAGGATATGGCACGACCGGCCCGACATTCCCGCCAACCCGATAGAGCTGCACCCGGAGGAATATGCGGGGGAGGCATACGCTTCGAAGATTGGCCACGTGCGGAAAGCACTGCGCACGATGAACGCCAACGGCATGCTCGTGTCGGCACTCGACGACATAGCGTGGACGCTGAACCTTCGGGGCACCGACGTGCATTGCAATCCGGTGTTCGTGAGCTATCTGCTCATCACACAGAACGGCACCACTCTGTTTACCGACAGACGCAAGGTGACACCGGCTGTGGAGGAATACCTGAAAAAGAACGGCATAACTCTGAAAGAATATAATGACGTAAGCGGAGCCTTGCAGCGGTACGACGGATACAGCATACTGATGGACGAAAGCGAGACCTCACACACATTATATAATAGCGTGAAGTGCAGGGAGAGAATAAACCGTCCGTCGCCAATAACATCGATGAAATCGGTAAAAAACGCAACCGAGGCCGACGGATTCCGCCGGGCGATGGTGCGTGACGGCGTGGCTATGGTACGCTTTCTGCGGTGGCTCGACACGGCTGTGGCAAGGGGTGGCGAAACGGAAATGAGCATCGACCGCAAGCTGACATCGCTGAGAGCGGAGCAGGACCTATTCCGCGACATATCGTTCGACACCATTGCGGCGTATCAGGAGCACGGGGCGATAGTGCACTACGAGGCCACGCCCGACAGCGATGTGCCGCTGCGCCCCGAAGGCTTGCTGCTGATAGACAGCGGGGCGCAGTATCTCGACGGCACGACGGACATCACCCGCACCATAGCCCTCGGCCCGGTGACGGAAGAGCAGCGGCGGGTGTACACCCTTGTGCTGAAGGGACACATACAGTTGCAGATGCTGAAATTTCCGCGCGGGGCAAGCGGCACACAGCTCGACGCCATAGCACGGCGCGACCTGTGGGCGGCGGGACTGAACTACATGCACGGCACCGGGCACGGCGTGGGTTCTTATCTCAATGTGCACGAGGGACCGCACCAGATACGCATGGAATACCGGCCGGCGCCGATGCTGCCGGGAATGACCGTCACCTGCGAACCGGGCATATATCTTGAAGGACGTTTCGGCGTGCGCATAGAAAACACTCTGCTCACCGTGCCGTACATGACAACGGAATGTGGCGAGTTTCTGCAATTCGAGACACTCACCTTATGCCCCATCGACACGGCACCTATAATAAAGGAGATGCTCACAGACGAAGAGCGGCAGTGGCTTGACAACTACCATGCCACGGTGTGCGAACGGCTGACGCCATATCTTGATGCCGACGATGCCGAATGGCTGCGAAACGCGACAAAAAGGATTGGTTAAGCCTGCCAACAAAATAAGAAAAAAAGTTCATCCGACATTTGGAGTGATAAATTTTTAAACGCAAAGACGCAGAGGCGCAAAGATTATTTTTTTGCAGAGAAAAATTCAAGACGCAAGCAGAGCCTGCTAAGGCCTGTTTTTCGCCCATTCCATCACAGAGCTTGGTGCCCTTCCGGCATCAAGCTCTGTTTTCATATAGTCCATCGCAGGTGCCACATGCTCGAAATAACGGCGGTAGCCGGCACACAGGTAGTTGAGTCCGGGGCTGCCGTAACAGTCGCGCAGGAAACGGTTCTTGGGACATTCGCCATGGCAGGCGAACAGCCATCGGCACTCGCGGCACTGCCGGGGCAGCAGGGCGCGTTTGGCATTGCCGAAGTCTGTCTGCCGCTGACCGTACATCATTTCGGTGATTGTGGATGTACGTATGTTGCCCAACCGGTAGTCGGGAAACACGAAATGGTCGCAACTGTAGAGGTCGCCATTGAACTCCATCGCCGCGGAATGTCCGCAAACCGGTGCAAGAGAGCAGATGCCGGGCGGCACTCCCGCCCAGTTGGCCAAAGTGGCGTCGAATATCTGCACAAACGTTTCACCGACATCATTATACACCCATTCATCGAAGATTTCACAGAGAAAACGCCCCCATTGTTCCGATGAAACCGACGTTTTTGTAAGCCGACCGCCTTCTGTCATGCCGGGAACAAGACTCAGCGGGGCATGACGCGGCGATTGCGCCGATGATGCACTGGCTGCGCCAATACGCTCAACGACGGGTGTAAACTGGATGTAACGGCAACCGATGTCGCGGAAGAAGCGATAGAACTCTGAAGGACTGTCGGCATTGAGACTGTTGACCACGGCCATGGCATTCCATTCCACACCGTGCCTGTCGAGAAGTTCGATGCCGCGCATCACATCGTCGAACGAGTTGCAGCGCATGGCATCGTGAAAACGCCGGGGGCCGTCGATGGATATGCCTATAAGGAAATTGTTGTCGCGGAAGAAACGGCACCATTCATCGTTAAGCAGCGTTCCGTTGGTCTGGAGACAGTTGTCGATATGTCTGCCGCCGGCATACCGCTGTTGCAGGCTTAAGGCACGGCGGTAGAACGACAGGGGGCGCAAAAGCGGTTCGCCGCCATGCCACGTGAACAGAACTTCGGCGGATGTCTGCGCCTCGATATACTGACGTGTGAAAAGTTCGAGAAGTTCGTCCGACATACAAAAAGCGGCGCTTTCATCGTACATACGACGCTTTTCAAGATAGTAGCAGTAGCGGCACGAGAGGTTGCAGTCGGAGCCGGCGGGCTTCAACATTACATAAAAGGGACGGGCGAAAGGACGGAAAACTGTCATACGGTTTATTTCTTAATGTCTGTTCTACGAATCATTTATACTGCGAACCCTTTATGCTGCTATTGGCTTTAACTCCTCAGCGACCGCAGGGAGCGATAACTCCTTTTACTCCTTTAACTCCTAAAAAACTCCTTTAACTCCTTTAAAGAATCAAAACTCAACATAAGGTTCGAGACGGGCGATGGCCTCGGGCGTGAAGTCGCGGTGCAAGTGCAACTCCTGAAGACTGTGCAACGGGCCGTGCAGACGGCGGTAGTCGTCGATGGCCTTGGCCTGGTGGAATGTAATGTAAGGATGGCGGCGCATCTGCACGACGGTAAGACGGTTGATGTTGATGCGGCGCGTCACGGGATGGCTTATGACAAAATACTTCTTGGATTCCTGCGGAAAATCATCGATTTCATCGAGCTGGTCCACATTCACATAACCGCCGAGCTTGTCTCCGTAGACCACTATCATACGGGCAAAGGCTGTGCCGATGCCGGGCACACGGCGCAGCATGGCAGTATCGGCGGTGTTGAGCACAACCCGTTCGTCCCCGCTTATCTTGACAGAATATTTGAGCGTGTCGCGCACGGCATCTTCCTCTTCATAAAGTGATGACGCAGGAAGAAAATCGGAAGATATGCGGATATACGGCTCGAGACGCCGGTACTGACCGACGGTAAGACCATAGAGACGGGCGAAGTCGGACGGACGGCGGTAAATGCCGCCACGGGCACGGAACTTGTAAATGTTGCGCACCTGCCACGGCTGCAGGCCGAGACGCAGAAAGGCGGTGCTGTCGGCCGTATTCGGGTCGAATGGGAACAGTTCGGCCGCAACGACCCTTTCATCACTGTCATACGGCTGCCGTTCGCGATGAAACCGATGATTTTTGTACTGCAAAGTGTCATTTGCCTGCTGCGACGAATCCGATGAACCCGTCAGCAACGTATCTGTCGCCGCCGACGACGGGCATATCTCTCCGTCGGATCCCGAATGGTAAACGACGGCAAGTCCCGCCAGCACCACAACAATCAACATTATTATGGCCTTTCGGTCGGATTTATGGTACAGTGTCTTACGCATGCGAAAACTAAATCAGCCCGAACTGGTGCAGGAATATCAGTACGATGAACACAGGACAGACGTACTTCACTGCAAAAAGATAGACATGGAAAAAACGGCCGCGCAGTGTGCCACGGTTGGTGAACTCCTCGCGCACGGCCTTGTGGGGAGCGAACCACCCCACATAGATACATGTAAGGAACGCGCCGACGGGCATAAGCATCTGGGCCGTGAGAGCATCGAAGAAGTCCATCAGCGACCGCCCGGCAAGTTGAAGCGCAGGCACGGCACCTATGGACAGCGAACTGAGCACACAGATTATGCCGGTGCAGGCCGTCACTATCCATGCGGCACTACGGCGTGACAGGTGCATCTCTTCGTGAAAGAACGCCGTGCCTATCTCGTGCATGGAGATGGTAGATGTGAGTGCCGCCAGCGAAAGGAGCACATAGAACAGTATTGAGACGACATAGCCCACTACCGGCAACGATGAAAACGCCTCGCGGAACACGTTGGGCAAGGTGATGAATATGAGCGACGGGCCGCTGTCGGGACTGATGCCTACCGAGAAGGCGGCGGGAAATATCATCAGCCCGGCAAGGATGGCTATTACGGTATCTATCAGCGCTATCTGGCAGGCCGAACGCACAAGGTTGGTACCGCGTCCGAAATAAGATGCGTATGTGCAGAGGCAGGCCGTGCCGAGGCTGAGCGAGAAAAACGCCTGACCGAGAGCTTCGAGAAACACCTGCGAATCGACCTTGCTGAAATCGGGCTTCAACAGAAACTCCACGCCCCTGCCGGCACCGGGCAGCATGCACGAGGCGACAACAAGAATGACAAGCAGGATGAAAAGCGTGGGCATGAGTGCCTTCGAGGCCCGCTCTATGCCGCCGCGCACACCGTGCACTATCACCCAATGGGTGACGAGGATGAACAACAGCCCCCAGAGAACGGGCTTCACGGGATTGGAAGAGAACGTGACGAAATAGTTCTGCACATAGTCGGTGTCGCCGCTGAGACTTCCAAACAATGACGCCATAAGATATTGCAGGCACCATCCGGCCACAACGGCATAGAAACCGAGTATGATTGTAGACGTGACGATACCCATATACCCAATGGCACGCCATCCCTTCCTGCCCGACAAATCGCCGTAAGAACGCACGGCATTGGAGGCCGAATGGCGCCCCACAATAAACTCGCTGATCATGCCGGGGATGCCCAAAAGAAGGATACAGCCAATGTAAATAAGTATAAAGGCCGCACCGCCGTTGTGTCCCGTCATAAAGGGAAAACGCCACACGTTGCCCAAGCCCACGGCCGAACCCGCCGTGGCAAGTATGATGCCTATTTTGCTGCCGAAGCTGCCTCTTTCAGATCGTGTCATTTTTTACAGGTGTTTACAGGTGAGGTAGGTGAAGTTGGTGTGGCAAACCGGTCAGATTATGCCGAACTGGTGTAGGAACACGAGTGCTATGCACACCGGACAGACATATTTCATGCAGAACAGGTAAAAATGGAAGAACCGGCCGCGCAACGTGCCGTTGTTGGTATACTCATCGCGTACCACCCTGTGGGGGATTGACCAACCAACAAAAAGACACGTAAGAAAACCGCCCACGGGCAGGAATATCTGCCCTGTGACAAAATCGAAGACATCGAACAGCGGCCGACCGCAAATCTGCAGACCGTCGAAACGCCCGAGCGAGAGTGAACAGAAAGCACCGATGACCGAACACACCACGGTGACTATGACGGCGGCACGGCCACGCGTGATGCGGCACTCTTCATGCAGAAACGCCGTGCTCACCTCGTGCAGCGATATGAGCGAAGTCAATGCCGCTAAAGACAGCAGGGCATAGAACAGCAGCGAAATGACATAACCCACTGCCGGCATGCCGGAGAAGGCCTGCTGAAAGACGTTGAGCAGGGTGATGAATATGAGCGAGGGACCGCTGTCGGGACTGATGCCCACCGAGAATGCGGCGGGGAATATCATCATGCCGGCAAGAATGGCCACAAGACAGTCTATCACGCCTATCTGTACGGCCGACGCCGCCAGGTTGGTCTGACGGCTGAAGTAGGAAGCATAGGTGCAGACGCATCCCATGCCGATGCTGAGAGAGTAGAACGACTGGCCGAGAGCACCGAGAAACATGTCGCCGTCAACCTTCGATATGTCGGGCTTGAACAGGAAGGCGAGCCCCTTGCCCGCCCCCGGCAGCATGCAGGCAGCCACTACAATGACAAGCAGGAGGATGAAAAGCGTGGGCATCATCAGTTTCGATGCGCGCTCAATGCCGCCACGTACACCACGCACGATGACAAGATGGGTGACCACGAGAAACAGCACCGTCCAAACAATAGGCTTCACGGGGTCTTGCGAGAACGTGACGAAATAATCCTTGATATAGTCCGGGTTGCCGTTGAGCCGCCCCATAAGCGACGCACAGATATATTGCAGGCACCAGCCGGAGACCACGGCATAGTATCCGGTGATGAGGAATCCCGTAAGTACGGCGAGACATCCCACCGGCGTCCACCTGCCGCCACCACCGAGCTTGCTGTACGCCCGCGCGGTGTTAGTCTGGGCATGGCGGCCTATGATGAACTCATTGACCATGCAGGGAATACCCAGCAGAAGCACACAACCGATATAGACGAATATGAACACCGCACCGCCGTTTTCACCCGCCATGTACGGGAAACGCCATACGTTGCCCAAACCGACGGCAGAACCCGCCGTGGCAAGTATCACACCTATCTTACTGCCGAATTTGGCTCTCTCCAACTGCTTCATAATAAAACTTTCACTGTTATTCTGTTGCAAAAGTATAAAATATTTCTTACTTTTGCACCAAAATAGTAACTTAATATGCAATATTCATATCAAATAGTAAGAAAATACCCATTGTCGGTGGCGTTATTCCTCGTCATCTGGTATCTTTCGTTCTTCACACCGCCCAAAACAGAGCTTGACAATGTGGCGTTCATCGACAAATGGGTGCATGTGGCAATGTACGGTGGAACATGCTCCGTGCTATGGATAGAATACGTGATGAAACACAAAAGCCTCAACATCCCGCGGCTGCTGCTACTGGCATGGCTCGCCCCGATAATAATGAGCGGCATGATAGAACTTCTGCAGGAATACTGCACCGACGGACGCCGCAGCGGCGACTGGCTCGACCTTGCCGCCAATGCCACCGGCGTTACACTGGCCATGGTTGTGGGATTTGTGACGGCAAGATTCAAGAAACGGCAGCGTCTATAGACTTCCGCCCCACACCTTAAAGGGATTAGTACGCAGGTGTGAATTGTAAAAACGGCGGTCGCCGGTGACCTCCCTACCGATGAAATCGGGCTTTTCAAACGTTTCATCCTCCGATTCCAGCTCCACCTCCGCCATAACGAGGCCGGCGTTGTCACTATAAAACTCGTCCACCTCGAACGTATGATTACCACTGCGCACGAGCCAGCGAGTCTTGTCAATTACCCCCGGCTCACACAGACGGAACAACTGTTCTGCCTCGGCGGGTGTTATCTCCTTTTCAAATTCATACCGGCTCATACCGGCGGCATCGGAAGGTCCCTTAATGGTGAGGAAGCCGCGATGGCCGCGCAGACGTACCCTTACCGTACGTCCGCGGTCACTGCATATATATCCCTGCGTGATGCGGCTGCTGTCGTAAGCGAGTTGCTTATAGCTGTCGTCGGTCACGAGAAACTTCCGTTCTATTTCCAGTCCGTCCATATTACTTATAAAGACATCACAAGCCAATACACCTGACATCAAGGCATTATATACACCGAATAGGCAATAAAGCACAATGCAAGAACCACAAGAACGGCGAATATTGCCTTCACCACTTTCTTTCCCTGCTCTTCCTGACGTGCCTCATAAGCGGCGCGGCGCGGATTTCCATTTTTGTTATTCTTCTTCATAGGTTAAAATATTTTTAAGTTATTATTCGATTGTTCTTTGCCGTTGCGAGAGGCGTGCTGCGAGACCGTTCCGTGCCAAGAAACTTTATTCCTCGTCATTCACCGGAAACTCCATCAGGTAAGCCTTGATGAAACCGTCGATTTTACCGTCCATCACGCCGTCAACATCCGTTGTCTGATAATTGGTGCGATGGTCTTTCACGCGCCGGTCATCAAACACGTAGCTGCGTATCTGGCTGCCCCACTCTATCTTCTTCTTGCCGGCCTCTATCTTGGCCTGAGCCTCGAGACGCTTCTTCATGGCACGGTCGTAGAGCTGCGACTTGAGCAGGCGCATGGCGTTGTTACGGTTCTCCAGCTGCTTGCGGCTTTCGGTATTTTCGATGAGTATCTCCTCCTCCTCGCCCGTGTCGGGGTCGACATATTGGTAGCGCAGACGAACACCCGTCTCCACCTTGTTTACGTTCTGACCGCCGGCACCGCCGCTTCGGAAGAGGTCCCAGCTCACGCGTGCCGGGTCTACATACACCTCGATGGTGTCGTCAACGAGAGGCGACACAAACACACTGGCAAAGCTCGTCATGCGCTTGCCCTGCGCGTTGAACGGCGAGACGCGCACCAGACGGTGCACACCGTTCTCACTCTTCAGATAACCATAGGCGTACTCGCCGCCCTCTATCTGCATCGTCACGCTCTTTATGCCGGCCTCGTCGCCATCCTGCAGGTTGCTTATGGTAACCTTGTGGCCGTTGGCCTCGGCCCAGCGCTGATACATGCGCATGAGCATCTGCGCCCAGTCCTGGCTCTCGGTACCGCCGGCACCGCTGTTTATCTTCATCACCACGTCCATCGGGTCTTCCTTCTGGCGCAGCATGTTCTTCAGCTCGAGACTCTCGATGGCCTCGATGGCACGGCGATAGTCGGCATCGACCTCCTCCTCCGTCACCATTTCATCCTTATAGAAGTCGAAAGCCAGCTGCAGTTCGTCGGCAGCGAGACGCACCTCGTTGTAACCGTCAATCCACCGCTTTATGCCTTTCACCTTCTTCATCTGCTCCTCGGCCCGCTTGGGGTCTTCCCAAAAGTCGGGTGCCTGAGTGCGCAGGTCTTCTTCTTCAAACTCTATTTTCTTCCGGTCAATGTCAAGATAGCGGCGCAATGCTTCGGCGCGCTCCATTACATCTTTAAGTTGATCTGCTGTTATCATTCTTTTTAATTACGAGTTACGAATTCATAATTCAGTAAGAGTACATCCTGTCTATCTCCGCCTTGTAGTTCTCATTGAGCACCCTGCGCTTTATCTTCAGCGTGTTGGTAAGCTCGCCGCGTTCCATGCTGAAATGATGAGGCAGTAGAGTGAAGCGCTTTATCTGCTCGTAATGAGCCAACTGCTGCTGCAGCGTGTCGATACGATCCATCATCATGCGGTGAATTTCTTCATTGGCACACAGGTCCTCACGGCTCTCAAAGGCTATGCCGTGCTCACGGGCATACTCTTCAAGCAGGCGGTACTCCGGTATTATCAGTGCCGACACGAAATTGCGCTGGTCGGCAATGATGGCTATCTGGTCGATATACCTGTCGACGAGCAACTTCGACTCTATCATCTGCGGCGCGATGTACTTACCGTTTGATGTCTTGAAAAGGTCCTTGATACGGTCGGTAAGGAACAGCTCGCCGTTCTTCAGATAGCCGGCATCACCCGTACGGAAATAGCCGTCCTCGGTGAAGGCCGCCTTCGTCTGCTCCTCGCGGTTGTAGTATCCGCGTGTAATGGTTGGGCCCTTGAGCAACACCTCGCCATCGTCGCTTATCTTCACACTGATGCTGTCGATGGGATATCCCACCGAACCGAGGGTATAAGGTTTGTCCAAATGATTGCAGCTCACCGTCGCCAGACTCTCCGTAAGTCCATAGCCCGCCATCATGTTGAGTCCGATGCTGTGCACGAACTCCTCCACATGTGCCGATATGGCCGCTCCTGCTGTGGGGAAGATATTGGGGTTGGTCAGTCCCAACTCCTTGCGCACCAGACTGAACAGCGTCTTGTTTATCATCTCATATTCCAGATGCAGCGCCATCGGCGGGCGCTTGCCGCGGCTCAGATACTCTATGTTGTGCTTGCGGCCCACAGCCAATGCGTTCCTGAATATCTTCCGTTTCACTGGATTGGCATTGTCTATCTGTTCCATCACGCCGGCATAAACCTTCTCCCAGAAACGCGGCACGGCACACATGCTCGTGGGATGCGTCTCGCGCATCGATTTCTGCACCTCCTGCGGATGGGTGTTGACAATGAGTGTGGCACCCTCGGAAAGGGCGAGCATGGTCCATCCCTTCTCGAAAATATGGGCGAAAGGCAGGAAATTGAGCACACGGTCATTTTCCGTCAGCGGCACGCAATGGTCGTTGGCCTCCAGTGCCGCACTATACTGCCCGTGGCTCAGCATAACGCCCTTGCTGTCGCCTGTGGTACCGCTTGTATAAAGGATGTTGGCCAGATCGTCGCCGTTGGCTTCCTTATATAGAGCCTCCACCTCCAACTGCCGCGGCAGACCTTTGCCCAACTCGAGAAAATCGTCGAAATAAATGGCGTGCGGGTCGTGGTTGCTGATACGCACGGAGCGGTCGAACACGATGATACGCTCCAACGAAGGACAAAGGGCGCACACACGATGAGCCTTGTCATACTGCTCCTGCTCGCCAACAAACAATATGCGCACCTGGGCATCGTTAATCATATACTGAATCTGTTGCTCGCTGCTGGTGGCGTAGAACGGTATTGTAACGGCCCTGACACCCCATGCACCGAAATCGGAAAACAGATATTGTACGCAGTTCTGTGAGAAAACACCTATTTTCTCCTGTTTCTGCACACCGAGATTAAGCAATGCGTTAGACACTGTCTTGACTATATTCGAGAACTCGTTCCATGAATACGACTTCCACTCCGAGCCGCCAAAGTCCTTATAGACCATGACTTCACGGTCACCATACTTTTTTGCCTGCTCATGTATCATTACCGACAGGTGGCTGTTTGTCTGCATAATAAATATATTTTATTTTATGCAAAGGTATGGGAAATATGGGAAAACACAAAATTATTCCGATGATATTTTTGTTTGGGAGTTTTTAGGAGTTATAGGAGTTAAAGGGAGTTTTTAGGAGTTAAGGAGTTAAAGGGAGTTAAGGAGTTAAGCCGATACTCCTGTTAATTGGTATTTAATATGGATTACATGTTCATGGCCTGAAAGTATCGGCTTAACTCCTTAACTCCTTAATTCTTTTCTTTCTCCTTCGGATAACTCACCCTCGTATGATAAATCGTCTTCAGCTTGTCTATCATCACCGTCTTTGCATAAGCGATATCGCGGAAGGTGATGGGGCAGTCGCGGAAATAGCCGTCGGCCAACTGACCGTCGACAAGGCGGTTTACAAGGTCGCGTATCGACTTCTCCGTATAGTCGGGCAGCGACCGCGATGCCGCCTCCACCGTGTCGGCCATCATCAGTATGGCCTGTTCGAGAGTGAACGGATTTGGTCCCGGATAGGTGAACAGCAGGTCATCAACCGGTTCGTCAGGATGTTCGTTCTTGTATTTCACATAAAAATATTTCGCCTTGCCCTGACCGTGGTGGGTACTTATAAAGTCTTTTATCACCGTCGGCAGGTTGTTCTTCTCCGCCAGCTTCAGTCCTTCTGTCACATGGCTTATTATCAGCTGCGCACTGTCTATATACGACAAGCCGGCATGCGGGTTCACGCCCGACTGGTTTTCGGTGAAGTATATCGGCGAAATCATCTTGCCTATGTCGTGATACAACGCGCCGGTACGCACCAACTGGCTGCTTGCACCAATCTTGTTGGCCACGGCCGCAGCCAGATTGCTCACCTGTATGGAGTGCTGGAATGTGCCGGGAGCCTCCTCGCTCATTCGCCTTAGCAGCGTGTTGTTGGTGTTCGACAACTCGATGAGCGTGATGTCGGAGATGAAACCGAAAGCCTTTTCCACCACATAAAGCAGCGGATAGGCGAAGAGCAGAAGCATGCCGTTGATTATCATATAGTTGTATGTGCTCATGTCAAACTCGGCAAGCGTCGATATGTGTATGAGGTCGAAGGCGGCGTTCATGGCCATGCTCACCAGCGTCACCACCACCGCCGTCTTGAACAGCTGCGAGCGGTACTGCAGCTCGCGCAGCGAATAGATGGCGGCAAGTCCTGCCACCGACTGCACCACGATAAACTCGAAAGGACTCTGCAACATACATGCACAAATCAATATCATCGTCAGATGGGCGATGAAGGCCGTGCGCGAATCCATAAACACACGTATGACTATGGCCACTATGGCGTAAGGCAGTATGTAGACATGACCTATGGTGTTGCGCACGAGCAACGACGTGAGCAAGGCGAAGATGATAATGAGCGAATAGAGCATGGCTATGCTTCGCGGCTTCTCGAAATAGTCGCGGCGGAACATGCTCAGATAGATGGTGAAACAGATGATGAACAGTGCCACATACACCGTCTCGCCTATCAGCGTAAGCCCTATCTGCGTGGTGTTGTGGCTGCGGCGCTCCGTCTCGATACGGAACGACTCAAGCACCCGGGCGGCGTTTTCGTCAACTATGTCACCGCGCCCTATTATCTTCTGTCCGCGCTGCACCACACCGCTTGCCAGCGGTATGCTGTTTACAATGTCGTTGAGACTGGCATCGCTGCGCTCCTTGTCATAGATGAGGTTGGGAGTGATATAGTCGTTGAGGTTGCACCTCTGGAGCACCTGCCGGTGCTGCTCGAGCAGTTCGTCTGCGAAGAGCTGTTCGTACGCCTCCTTTGCCGAACACAAAGAAGTTATCTGCACGCTCATGGCGTTCTTGCCGTTGACCACCTGCACCATCTGCGACGTGTCGGCTTTCAGCTTGTCGTAGTCGGCGGAGTTCATGATACCGCGGCGATATGCCCGCCGCAGGCGGTTGGCAATGATACTGATATAGTCATCAGACAGTCCGGGAATGCCGTCGGAGAAGGCAGATACAAATCGTCTCACCTGCCGTCCTTCCTCCTCGGCATTGTAACTGTAATATGGTTCATACTGCCTCATCAGGCTGTCACGCTCCTTCTTTATCGTCTGTTCCGACTTGTATATGGGGAAGTCGAACGGAGCCGTCAGGTCACTGTACCGCCACGGTTTTCCCTCATCTATCCTCAGATAGCTGCGGCGTTCGCTCGGTATGGCCCATATTATCACTGCCACCGTACCTATTATTATGGCGGCTCTCGTGAGCAGGTTGCTCCACGTCATGTTTCCCGTATGTCTCATTAATCCCATGCCAATAGTGTTGATACACAGATTTATGCCGGCGAAATTAAATAAAAAAAACGAGAAAACCGTTTGTTACGGCGGTTTATTTTGCTTTTCCATACATGGCTCTTTTCTTTATAGTCTACTTCACCACAACTTTCCTGCCATTGACCACGTACACCCCGGCTGGCAGATTCCGTATATCATCAGACACGCGACGGCCGTCAACAGAGTATACAGGCCCTGAAGCACCGGCGGCCGCATCTACGCTCTCAATGCCTGTGGGTGTGGGGCCGGCTATGCGTATGCGGTTTGGGGCACCGGAAGTCTGGGCTGACACCGGAAGTTCAAGATAACAGCGGAATGTCCCCAGCCTGCAGTTGTTGCCTATCTTCACAAATTCGCCCGTCGAGGCATCATAACCATAACGCCAGACACTGTCAGTTGAGCTTATCGTGGTGTAGCGATAGTTGCCGTGCATGGCAAGCCCACCGGCACGGACAACGTTGAGGGTGTCGGTGGGATAAAGGCGAACGTTTTCAAAACCGCCGGAAAACACACCTTTCGTTTCCGAGGGCCGGATTAGATAAGGTGTGTTGGCCTCAAACCGTGTCACCTCCGCATAGGTTATGGTTCCGTTGCCGGCGTCATAACGGTCAAGGCGCGCCACTTCCACACCACCCGTCTTCACTGCCGCCAACTGCTCGTCCGTCAGCGACACCGGCAGTATCAGCGTGCTCCACTGCCCGCCGGGAAACTCACGGGCGAAACCAAACCGTCCCACATCGGCACGACTGCCACCCTGCGCATACGCACCGTACGGGAAATCGAAAGCCAGACCATTCCCGTCATCGGAAAGAAGGAGCTCGTCACAACGCCACGACAGTCCGTCGGCAGCGTCACTGTCCAGATAAAGCTTGTTGCTGGTATTGCCCGCAAAATTCCCGGAAGACAGTGTGTATATCAACGCATTGGGATTCAGTGGAGCAAGCGCGACCTTCGTCATGTCATATCCGCCGGTGTAAAGCATGTTGACGGACACTACACGGTTGTTGGTCGCGATATCCCTGTTGATGAAATCAATGTCGGTGTATATGCCGGTGGCGGTGGCGTACCCGCCCCATGCGTACAGAACGACGTTGTCGCCCATCGAGTCGTAACAGGTGAGGAACGGATCGTTGACAATGCCGTCGGGATATACCGACTTAACAACACCGTCCTCAATGTACGAGAGTGCCTGGTTCGTAAGGTTTACCACGGCGGGAGTGTCCCCCGCCTCCGCCCCATCAGGTTTGTTCATGGCTAGAAACAGCACGGCTCCGCTCTCGCCTCCCAACACAGCGTTGTCCGACGAATACACCACCACGCGCAGCGTGCCGTTGGGGCGCAGGGCCATCGACACTGCATGCGTCGGAACCGTCCCACCGCCAAGATCGCCCGGCCTCGTCGCCCTGTCGGTGAAGGCATGGAGGAAACCACCCGTGCCGTCACCGGCAAACCCGAACGTACCGGGCTTCGCCACGTCACACTGGAAGGCCGTCACGGGCACGCCACCGTTATCAACCCCGATGTCGATTCCCCAATATCCGTATGTCTCGTTGTAGTATATCTCCGACACCGTCATTGTCGCTCCGGCCACGGCACGGCATACGCCAAGCACGGCCAACAGACTGAATATCAATATATGTCTTTTCATCTTCATAATCCTTTAAGTTGTTCATCGTTATTGGGTTGCTATGCGACGCGCCAGTTCCACAACGTCAGCCACGGTAATGCGCCCGTCGCCGGTGAGGTCGGCCTTCAATATCTGAATCTGCGTGCTGTCCCCATCTGATATATACTTTGACAATACCACAATGTCATTCACGTTCAGCCGACCGTCTTCATTTACATCCCCGAGAATGTATTCCACATCGCCACCCGATGTTATCCTGCTGAATTTCGCCGTAACGGCAATATCCTCCTCCACCATAAGACTGTATGACGGTTCTGAGGAAAGGAGGCTTTCGCCGGACATCCAGCCGTCGAAACGGTACCCGTCCCTTGCCACAGCGTGCAGGTCGAGCACTGTGCCGTAGGCATAGATGCCGCTGGCAGCATCCACCTCGCCGCAATCGGTGTCGTAAAGTATCTCGACATTAAGATGCCTGATGGTGAACAGGGCGGTAAACGTCTCGTCGGATTTCACGGTATAGTCAAACGACGGTTCGTCAGATACACGTGCGTCACCGTTTTTCCATCCTGCAAAATCATAACCGTCAGCCGCCGTTGCCGTCAGCGTAACCGTAGTGTCGTACGCAACCGGTCCTGTTGCGGGCGACACGGTGCCGCCCTCCTCCGGCGATGCGGCCACCTTCAGCGACACAAGCCCGTCGGCAAACTGTATCCACGCCGCGCTTGCTCCGGCTGTTCCCGCAAAACCGTCGGAGGCGGTAATGCCGGCGGTCTGCACCGTCAGAACATAATATCCGTCGGCCAGCGCCACACTGTCAAGGCCGAGGGTAAACTCGGTATCGCTGACACAGGTTATCTCCATACGTGATATGTCTACTGCCGCACCCTGACATCTCAGCCCGACATCATCGGTTGTGAACGTCGCCGCATCGATGGCCTTACTGAACCTCACACCCACTGATGCCAGCCGCGACGTAAGCACCTGTCCTTCGGCAGGAACACCGGTAAACGCCTCCACCACGAGTTCCTTCTCAGGCACAGGCTCGAAGGTAAGTATATATGTCTCGCTGCTGGAAAGTTCCGCAACGGCATGCAGACGGCACTCACCGACAGGGTCTTTCCCCGCACGCAACGTATAGGCCGTAAGCCAGAAATTGTCTGCCGGCACCGCCGCACCGTCACTCTGACGGACAACCGACACCAGCTTCTGCCTGCCGGCTGTCAAATCTGCCGCCGAGCCATAGTTCCATCCGGCCGACGACGGGGTTATCGTGACGGCATATTCCGTATCGCTGCGGCGCGTCATCTCAACCGAAGAGGCCTCAGCTACACTTTCCTCCTTACTCCCGTCGGTGAAATATACCATATCGGGCGTATCGCCGGAATCTGCAATGTCGTTGACAAGGAATCCGCGGACAACAGGAGAGACACCGCCGTCAACGGTGAAACCGTGCGTCAGCTCATGTATGGTCACATTGTCAAGCAGCGAAAGGTCCTCGTTGCCGTAGCTCGTGACATGCGTGGCCTTCACGTCATAGTCGGTGAAGTGGCCGAGCAGCGAACTTTGGAGCCACCACTGGGCATACACCGTGGACTGCGCGGGTATTGTGCCGAACTCGGTGGTGACGCTTCCTCCAAGGGCAAGCGTCTTGTCACCGCCGTTAAGCTGCGAGCTGAGCAACTTGAAGTCAATCAGAAGTCCCTTCTCGTTGTCCACTATCTTGGGCTGCTCCGTCACCATACGCACGTTGGTGGCGTCGCCATTGCCCTTGTTGCTTACGAGCAGCGCAAACTCCGCAGGCTCGCACGGCTCGATTACATCGGGTGTCAGCGGGTTGTCACCGTAAATGTCACGCTGCATGAAGTATGTCAGGTCAATATTGGGCGACGGTTTCACGGTAAGGGTGACGGGATATAGGTCGCGGGTGACTTCCATTCCCGCGAACGGGTCGGTATACGTCAGCGAACCGCCGAACGAATATTCCCTGTCAGTCTCAAGGGCGGCATACTTCGTCGGAATGAACACCACCGTCGCCGTACCTGTCTCTCCCGCTGCGAGCGACCATCCGCCCGCCATATCCAATTCACCGGCAAAGCCTTTAAGGCTCTCCATGTTTATCTGGAATTCATGTGATGTGGCAAGTGTGCCCTCATCGTCACGGACATCAATGTTCAGACGTACATTCTCCATCGCCTTCTCCTCATTGCCATTAAAAACCGTCAGTGTGCCGCGGAAAGCCTGACGCGTCATCGTCATGGTTTGGGACAGTTGTAGCGAGATGGTGGCGCAGACGGATTTCTGTCCCTCATCCAGCAAATCCATCATTCCCTTAACGTGCTCTTCCGTATAATCGGACGGGATGAAATAACCCATATCGTCAAAGTGGCTGCGAGTATCTTTCATCGTCCGGATATTGCTCTCCAATGCAATGGCAACGCTATCCGGCAGTCCGTGCAACAAATACTGTTTGCGGCGCTCGAAGAACTGCCTGTACATCTCCTTTGACAAGGCCTGCGGCTTATACTTGGCCACATCCTCGAAATCCGAAGACTTGTAGTCCACGGAATCAATGAGCACACACATCTCATAGAAAGACACGTCGTCCCATTCCTTCTCGCTTCCCCATATCACATCATTGATATTGGCAAACGCCTCAAGCCTTGTGTGAACGACATCCAGTTCCTTCATCACAGACTTTATATAATCCTTGCTGCCGGACTGTCCGTTGCGTCTTGGCTTGAATTCAATCTCAGAACCATTCAATAGATGGTCGCAGGCATGTGCAAAATCGTTGGCACAAGCAGAAACATTCCCCACAACATTTATCACATTCAGCAAACCTTTCCCTGCCTTCAAACGTTGGGTTAATTCTGAGTCGGTAAGCGAATTGCCCTCCGATTGGACGATGGCGGCATCAAGAACATTTTCAAGAGCATCGGTTGCCGATGAGTAGGACTTATAAACATCTTCAAAAGATGCTTTCGAATCGCAACTTTCGTCAAATTTGGATGCCTGCATTTCTACAAGACTATAGGAGCTAATCGTATTGCCATTTGTGCCGGATGCCTTTTCGCCTGCCTTTTTGGCGGAACCATACGGCATCAGCACTTTGTCAAACGGAACACCCAAGAAACGACCGGCACATTTCAGTCCGGCAACAGCCAGACCCTGCTGGCACGGTTCACAGCCTTTGCTTTCACGCTTTATTTCATTGTCATCTTCCGATGGAGTATATTCCGGACCTTTATATACCTCATCAGGGTCTTTATCAGGACGTGGACTGTTTGGACCGCCGGGATGGTTACCGGGACTGCCGGGCGGATTTTCACCGCCGGAACCACCGTGATTATATACATTATTATAAAAGTCGGCTCCGCAAACTCCCACCTGCACCGGTCTGCCATAGCAATGCCATTTTCTGTCAAAGCCACAGTCCCAGAAATACATTGTTTCAATCATAGCCAGACACGGGGCTTTCCTTTTCCCCTCTGCCCTTCTTATGACCTTTTCCACTGAATCAGAAATCTTCGTCACCTTGACAGGAATCAATACGCTCTGCTGCGGCGCGAGACTGAACGGTCCGTCATTATATTCCATTGCCTCGAATGTCAGGTTACTCAATCCGGTAGGCAATCTCAATTCCACATCCTGTGCTGTTATCAAGCCCTTGTTTGTCAGGACGGCATAGAACATCAACGACTCTCCCGGCTGCAGCTCATCGGCAGCAATCCTGTCTGGGACAGACATCTGCACGACGGGCTCGGGCACATTGGTCTCATATTCCACCTCCGTCACGATGTTGTACTCGTCCTCCACCTCTGTCTCCTCCACCTTCCAGTCTACCGTGATGGCTTTGAAACTTAGGTTTACCACCTCTTTGGTCACTGTTCCCGGGTCGACAAGAATATTGTTCCTGTACGAATCGTGCCTGTCGGCCGTGACGCTCACGCTATAATACCCCTCCGGCAAAGTCACTGTATAAAGGCCGTCACCGCCGGTAAGTCCCTGAGCAATCACCGCACCGGTCGTAGGATGTTTCACCAGAACCTGCGCACCCGACACATGGGGTGCCTGCGCAGTATAATAGGTATATTCGTCGCATACATCCACTACCAGCGTCCCCGTAGACTCCGACACCGGCTCTATGCTGTAATCCAAGGCCAGACCGTTGCCGTTCTCGCAGTTTATTCCAATCCTTCCCGTCACGGGCACATTCAGCGGCATTGCCTCTGTCGGGGTAAACCGCAGAATGGCGGTGACGGATTCGCCATAAGCCAGCGAGGCCATCTCCTGCGGTGTCGCCGTGCCCATCCATTCGGGAAGCGCCAAAGTTATTTTGCCGGTCTCACCCTTGCCTATATTGGTGATGGTGATGGGATAATCCCTCGAAGCACCCTTCACCATCGTGGTCTTGATGCGCGACACGTTCGTCTGCAACTGTCCCTTGGCGTTTCTGCAATAATAGAACAGCGTTGTCTCCACCGACGGGCCTTCCGCCGTCTCCACCATTATTTTTATCTCCTCCCATCCGTTACCGGGAGATGCCGTTTCCGACAGTATCGAGCACAGCATGTCCATGCCCTTACCGCCGTCCATCCTGTCAGGACATACCACGTCAACGGTGCAGTGCTCCGGTTTTGACAACACGGTTGCCCTTACACCCGTCAGCGGCAACACTCCGGAATTGACAAACGAAACGCTTTTGTCATAACGCTCGCCGGTTATGGCCTCACAAGTTATTACCGAAGCCGAGGCGCGCCTGAAGCCGTAAATGTCGGCTGATGCCATCTCGTCTCTCAAATTCTCACCGGGGTAGCAAGCTCCGATGGAGAAATGCCCCGTCTGCGACCTGTACGGCTTATATACGGCAGAGAACCCGCCACCGGCATCCGCCGTGGCCTCAATGATCCGGCGCAGGCCCGCATTGATGACATACACCTCAACCTTCGACGAGTCCGTCACGGCACCGGCTATCCGTCCCGTTATCCGCATCTCCTCGCCCGGTTGGTAAACCGACTTGTCCGTCGACACAGTCGCGCTGAAGGGCGCAACCGTCTTTACCCTCACGCGCCCCGATGTGTTGTTGGCATACAGGAGTTCCTTCACTGTCTTGTCCTCATTGACAACGGCATAAATCTCGTAACTCCCTATCGCGGCGGGCATGGATATCGTCTTGGCAAGCTCTGTCCGGCCGCCGGCAGGAAGAACCTCCTTCAGATACAGCACCGCCACGGGAGCGGAACTGTTGCTGACATACAGGTCAACCCTTGTCGCATCCGGCAGTTCTGCCGCGCCTGCATTTTCCAGCGTCAGTGAGACATCAACGGTTCCCCCGACCTGAACTTCCGCACTCGAAACGCCAATACCCGATATTTGGGCATCCGGCAGGGTCTGGTCCGTCAGCATCACCCAGCAGGTTCCTTTCGAGAAGCCGCCGCTCTCTATCGTGAACACTATTGTCCTGCTGTCGCCGGAAAGGCTGTTGGGCAACGCCCTGACCACAACGTCCACCGATTCAGCCCCCTTGGGAATGGTGACGTTATGCTCATACGACAACCCTTCGTCTCCGTCACTGCCTATGCTCACCTCCAGCGCCGTGTCGGTACTTGTGTTGCGCGTAACGGTAAGAACCACCTCGCCGCCTTCAAGCAGGGTCGGTTTTGATGACGTGACACCCAGCGACGGACCGTCATTGTCCGTTATCTCAACCGCTTTGGTAACGGCTCCCGCACTGCTCCCCGATGCCGAGCAGCTGCATGAGGCCACATAGACCGCAGCCGTTATGCTCACAGTCCTGTCGCCGTCTACGTTTGCATTGTCGACAACCCCCAGCGCGAACTGCACCTCGTCAACACCGCTGTCCAGCACAAAGCTCTTGCGCGAGTAACAGATGTCACCGTCCGAGTCGTCACTGAGCTGTATGGTCACCTTCCTGTCCGTGTTGGTAAGGCGGCGCAACGTGGCCAGGATGGCGGCGGGACCCGCCGACTCGCTCACCGTTGACGGAGCCAACTCGAGGTCGATGGCGGGAAGGTCGTTGTCGTCGAGAAGCACTATGCACTCCCCGCCGGTATATCCGGAGGCCGAAACCCTGAAGGCCACGCTCTCCTGCAACTCCACATCGTCATTGTCTACGGCCTTGACCTCGACCGTTGCCGATGTCTCGCCCGCCGGCACCGTCACCGATGCGGGGAAGCTGAAACGTTTTGGAAAGTCAGTGCTTACCGTAACGTCCACCGGCGACACCGAGGCGCGCTGCAGGCCTACGGTCAGGCTGAACGTCTCGCCCTCCGTTACATCGGCCTTCGACGGGGCGACCGTGAGCTGCGGATATTCATTGTCCTCCACGGTCACTACTCCGGAAACGGCATCATAGCCATTGCCCGAAGCCGCCATCTCAAACGTTCCGTCACCGTCAAGCACGTCATTGTCGGCTATGTTGATATAGAAATACGCCCCCGACTGGCCACGCGGCACCGTTACCGTCGCCGGAACTTCAAGGCGCGCGTCACCCCTTGTCTTTTCAAGAACGAATGTCTCGCTCTCCGCCCAGTTTCCGCTTCTCGACAGCCGGCAGCGCACCGCAGTGGCACTGCCCTCCTCCAAAGCGCCCTCCGGCAGTGTCATATACAACTTCTTGCCAACGTCAAGCACATATCCGGATGTCTCCGATGTGTTGTTGTTCCGGTACTCGGGCGCTTCGCCGGAATGTGAATACGGTACGACGGTGACACTTATCTTGCATTTGCCATCGATTCCCGGAAGGGCGGGCAACACGACATCGGCCCCACGCGACACGGCACCGCCTACGGCAAGTCCGTCGGTCTCATGATAGAATGTGCCGAGCGTTATCGCCGTTCCCGTCTCAGACACCAGCGACACCCGCTCGCTCCATCCTCCGGTAGCGGCCGTTTTCCCGTCATTGCTTATCCTCCATGCCACATGTATGGTGTCTCCGGGCATCGCGCGGTATGCCGCCGAACGGATGTCGGCAACGGTAAAGTCGGGACTGTCGGGAAGATACAGCGCCTTCACCGCCATGCTTCCCGCAACTGGTTCCGACATGGGGATGGCGGTGGTGGCATCAGACGCAAGCCTTGCACTGCCCACCTTCACCGCATGGGTGCCGGCAGGACAGGCGGTTGAAACCACCAGCGACACGCTGCACAGTTCGCCCGACGAGCCCTTGAGCGGAGCCGCGGGAGAGGCATAGAACAGTATGGTAAGTGAGCCGTCGGACTTCTGGCGGTATTGCAGCGTGTGCCCCGCAGAGCGCGCCCCGTCCAGTTTCACCCCGTCCACGGTGACACCCTTCGGCAACAGCAGTTCAAACTGGCCGCCGGTCACGGCTGACTCGTTATCCAAAGATACCGGCAGAGAGACTGTATCTCCCTGCACGGCCTCTACACTGCCCACCGTCAGGCGGTTGGTCTGCGCCCCGAGCCACTGCGGCACAAGACAGTACATAAGACAGAAAAGCAACAGCGGGTGGCGCAACATATTATATATTCGTTTCATACTCATCAATTTTTCCAAATAAATTTAGTGCGGACAGTCATGCCGCCCTTCGTTATCTCGGCAACATAAGTGCCGCGTACAAGCGCCGCCACGGTCACAAGCTCGTTGTCACCGGCCAAGGTGGAGCCGACAGCAAAGCGTCCGCCGGCATCATATACAGTAATCGAGCCGCCGCCGGCGTTCAGCACACGCAGGCCCTCACGCTCGACGATGATGCCGGGACGGCCGTCGGCAACACCGCGCATGCCTGTGGCCGAGCCTATGGTGAGACGTCCCGGAGCTACGGTATGGCCTATTGCGCGCATGTCACCGGCCACCGCCACCACGTTCTCGGGAACAATGGGATAGGTGCCCGCCGCCATGTTGACAGGCAGCACGGCCTTCACGCCAAGCGTTCCGCCAAGGGGCTGCAGGCCGGTGGAGTATGCCAGCAGCGTGTAGGTGTTGGCGCTGCAGCCGGCCTTGCGCCCTACCGTGAGGCCGCCGGTGGCCGGCTCAAGGCCTACGCCCTCGGGCATGGTCACGTCAAACTGCACTCCACACGGGCGGTCGGTGCCGCGCAGCGTGAAGTCGATATACACCTCCGTGGCATTTCCCGCATCGGCGGCGGCAATAGTCAGGTCGTCGTTCTTCCCTGCGGCAGACCTTGCGGCCGGATGTGCGGGAGCATCGTCACCGAGGATAATGCCGGCTATGCCCACAATGTCGGCCACGTTTATGCTTCCGTCGGAGTTGATGTCGGCGGTAAGCGTGTTCCACGCCGGGAAAATGCGGCCATAGATATAGTCCACCGTGCACAGAATGTCCATTATGTCCACCCACTCGTCCTTGTTTACGTCGCCAGCCAGCAGCGAGCCTTCGCCCGGCTCGCGCAACTCGAACGTCTGCACGGCCTCACTCCCACAACCGTTGGGAGCGGTATAGCGGTAGGTCATGGTGTGGGTGCCGGGGGTGTTGGCCTGCGGGTCGAAGAGCGAAGCCTCGCGACCGTCGATGAAGTATGTGCCGCCGTCGGGCACACCGCCGGAAAGGTTGAAACTGTTCTCGGAGGTGTAGACGGGGAACATCGGGGCCATGGACACCTCGGGACTCGCGTTTATCGTTACGGCTATGGGCGACGATGTGGCCGCGTTAACCTGACTGCAAGGATTGGACGACAGCACCGTAACCCGAACATTGTCGCGGTCGGACAGCGTGCTCAGCAGCAGCGTGTCGCCCGTTGTGCCCTGCACCACCTCGCCGTTCACCGTCCACTCGTATTCCGGACGCGAGCCGGCATTGCGCGGTGTGGCCACAAAGCGGAGGGTGTCACCCGAGCAGCCCGTGCGCGCCGAGGCGCTGAGCGACACCGACGGTTCTGCCGTATCGAGCACCACGACGGGCTTGGTGCATGTCGTCTCGCAGTCGCCAACGGTCTTCACCGCCAGCGAGACCATATATTCGCCGGCCTTGGCATAAGTGTATGCGAAGTCGGCGCTGTCGGTGGCGTCGGCTTTGCCGTCACCGTCCATATCCCACGAGTATGTGGTCTGGCCGGTGGCTCCCCTGGTCATGTTCCTCACCGTGATACTCTCGCCACGGCACACCGTGTCGGCAGGCAGGCTGAAGTCGGGTGTGGCATTCACACAGATCGTCTGCACAAGCGAGGTTCCCCACCTGCCGCCGGCCCGTGCACGTATGACGAGTGTGTGGCTGCCATAGTCGTCGGGCGTGGCGATATCGGTGTTTACCACAGCCGTGTCGGTGCCGGTGAAGGGCAGCGGAGTGGCAAGGCCGAAACCGGGATCTTCGTCCCAGAAGTATTCCACGGTCTCTATCGGGTTGTTGTCGGAACCTATAATCACGGCACGGCGCAACGTAGGCGACCATGCACCGCTATGCGAGCGTATGCCGAGCATGTGGACACCGCAGCTCAGGGTGTCGGTAAGCACGTCCATAGACACCAGCACCTCGCCGCCGCTGCCGTCGGTGACGGCATAGCGCGTGGCCTTGCCTATGCCGGGGTCATCGTCCCAAAAGTATTCCACGCAGTCAACGCGCCCGCCCTGCGGAGCTATGGCCACCATCTGGCTGCAGGTGGGCGACCATCCCGCGTTGTTGCCCGCACGCACACCGAGCAGGTGGACGCCGGCTGTCAGGCCGTCGGTGGGCAGGGTGAAGCCGACAGTCGACGCATCGCCCGACATGTCTGCCGGCAGCACTGTGGCACGGCCGATGCCCGGGTCTGCATCCCAAAAGTATTCCACACGTCCGCCACCGGTCATCGGTGTCGACTTATAAACTACTCTCAGCACTGTCGGCGAAGCGTATTTGCCGTTCAGTGCCCTTATGCCCAACATGTGGGCGCCGCCGGAAAGTCCGTCGGTGGGTATCTGACAGTCCACCTGCCCGTCGCCCTGTTCCTTCACAATCGTGGCACGGCCGATGCCGGGGTCTGTGTCCCAGAAATACTCTATCAGATTCTGCGCATGCAGCGAGACAGCCAACAGGCATCCCAGACCACACACCGCCAGCCGCCGGACGCTTTGTCTCTGTGGCCGGTATGCGTCATTCATTCTGTGTCCTTATTTTCAGTGTGACATTAAGTTTGCCGTCAGTGGGTTGGTTTGGAATGATGGCATCATATATATAAGGCATAAAGCGGGGATGTCCCGAAACCACATAGGGGAACGGTCCGTCGTAAGCGCCGCAGTCGTAGCCGCTTTGGCCGTAACCCTTGGCGGGGCTGTCTTCCTTCAGCCTGTACTGCTCATCCGCCGTTCCTTCCATCGTAAACACATCCTCGGGCTTGGCGCCGATAAACTTGTTGTCAGGATAGTCGGCAAAGGCATGATCGGCATCGTTGCTCAACACATTATTGGTTATCATGTTTTGGTCAGAAAGCGAGGCATTGGCTATTGTTACGTTGTTACTTCCATTAAATGTGTTTATGATTATGTTGTTGGCAATCTTGCTGTTTGTTATGTCGTGAAGAGCATTGTCATATCGAGAATAGCGTAAAATGATATTGTTTGTAATTGAAGATTTTCTCGCACTTCCTATATATCCTAATATTATACAATTCGATATTTCTACATTTTGTCTACCAGTAATACTAATGCGATCATAAATATAACATGAATATATTTTTGCATTGTCGCTGTAAATATTGGATATTTTAATCTTGCAACGTTCAATAACCACATTATCTAAACCATTACCAACGGATAAATTTATTGAATAACATCCCTCCACTTTAACATTAGATGCTTCTACTGAAAGTTCTTCTATTATCGCCTCTTTTGCCGAAACATCTTTCAAAAAATATCCTGTTCCTATTATAGTCACAGATTTCTTAACAGTTTGAGTTCCCTGTAACACCGTTCCGGGATCAAGATAAAGCGTATCACCATTCAACACATCTGCACTTGACATTGCAGCGTTTATACTCGTGAAGTTTGCCTTGGCATCAGGTTTTGAACTGATACGCCACGAACCGGCACTTGCATTATTACTGAACAATGACAGCATCAACGCCGCCATTGCCGAAAAAAGGATTCTTTTCATATTGCTATTTGGTTTTTTATCATGAACTAAATTGACAGAAAGTGTATCAAAATTCAAACGTTACCCACTGTAATAATTGAATTTTGACACACTCCATATATATATAAACTCTATATTATCAAATCTTTACCATCTGCTTTTGTCTATATCGAGCTTGACTGTAGTTGTGCCGGAACCTTCGCAACTACGGCAGATGCCGGGATTCTGCGCACACTTGCGGCATATAGACGGATTGAGGAACGCGTCGCCGTCACAATATTCACAAATACCCGTGCCGTCGCACTTCATGCAGGTGTGCTCTGCCGTGTCGCTGCCGCCGCCGAGCATTGCGCCCATAATGCTGCCCAAGTTAAGACCACCACCGGCACCGCCGCCACCGCCGATGCTTCCGCCGCTGAAAATGTCGCCCAACACCTGTTTTCCGGCCGTATTAGGGTCAACTTTCACGGCTGAAGGGTCAAAGTTTATGATACTTGTGGCAATGAGCGGATCATCCTTGCCCGACACGAAGTCGAACATATCAACCGCAAAATTGAGCGATTTGGGCTTCTTCTTCATGTCTATCCACGCATACGGTATTCTAACTTCCGCCTCGCATGAGTAATTGTCTGACGGCACATCCACGGGTATAAGATAGGCTGTCGGACCGTTGCTGTCGGCCTGGTCGTTGCCGTCAGCGTCAAGCACGTTGAACGACATGATGAGGCGTTTCCCCGCATGTCCCTTCACCTTCAGCGACAACTTACCCACCAAACACATACCCGTGTTGCTCAAGAATATACCCGCATCACGCATCCTCACCACCGGTTTGCCCATACCGGCATGGCTGATTGTCATGCCCGTAAAGGTAATACTGTCGTTCTCCAGCATGGGTGTGATTTTTGTAGAGCCGGCAACCGACTGTGCGCCCGCCACCAGCATCGCCATCAAGGCAATGATAACGAACGTCTTGTTTGTCTTTGTTTTCATCTTCAAAAATTAAATGTTTATATTGATATTATTTAAATCACGTTGTATCTGTAAATAGCCGGTCATTTAAAAGTACGACTAAATAACTTGACAGAACCTCCACAGCTACTACAAATACCGGGGTTCTGCGAACAATTTTCGCATAAAGAAGGTCTGAGGAATCCTATACCGCCGCAATATTCACACAAACCAGTACCGCCGCACCTCATACATGTATGTCCCGCCGTATCACTGCCACTGAGCAAGGATTCTATGGAAGCGGGATCCATAGTTATGACACTCATACCTAAAAGTGCATTATCTCTTTTGGAATCGAAGTCATACATAGCCACACCAAACTGAAGTGCCGTGGGCTTCTTCTGCAAATCAATCCACATGTATGGAATCCTCACCTCAACTTCACATGAATATCTGTCCGATGGTATCTGCATGGGAGTGAAATATGATGTCTGGCCGCTGGCATCATCCTGCGGGTTTCCGTTTTCATCATACACACAGAACATCATGAGAAGGCGCTTACCGGCCTGCCCCGTAACCGTCATCTGCACCTTGCCTATCAGGCCGGGACCTGTGTTGCTCAGGAAAACCTTATTGTTGAGCCATCTCATCACCGGCTTGCCCAAACCGAAATTGTTTATCACCATCCCCATGACGGTTAAAGTGTCTTTTCCTCTCAGCTGCGTAATCTCCGTGGGACGTTGCGTCTGAGAATACACCGACTGTGCGCCCGCCACCAACATCGCCATCAAGGCAATGACAACGAACGTCTTGTTTGTCTTTGTTCTCATTTCATTTCAGTTTAAAAGTTTTATAAAACACATTCCGGCGGGCTTCAGGAAAAGTATGGCGACCGGCGGAACATAACCCGCAGCAAGTCGTTTCCCGAAAAGGGCATCCGGCTTTTCCCTGTAAATTTAATACTTTTTACAATTCCAAACAAATGTTATTACGGACTATTTATACTGAAAAACTAAAAATTAGGGAAAACCCGAGGGGTTCAGTTAGGGATTTCCCTAAGTCAGCAAAGAAATATGTACCAAAATTCAATATCATATTTATGTAAATGGCAGGAGCATTGTCTTGTCTTTGACCGTTATAATATATAATGAGGATGTGTCAAAATTCAACTCTTCCAACCTGTAGGGACATTATTTTGACACACCCTCCTACCATTGCATGATTGTGCCATTGAAGGTTAATGAGTGACTTCTTTTGTCACGGCAGCATCCTTTTGTCACAGCGATTTCAGGATAAGACTGTTGGCCTTGTCCACCACCGATGTGTCCAATGAAGCGAGATAGATGCGCGTGGTGGCTTCGGAGTCGTGGCCCATCGCCTCGCTGATGGTGGCAATGGGAATGTTCTTGCTTTTGGCAATGCTTGCCCAACCGTGGCGCGCAACGTATGTCGTCAACGGTATGGCCAGTCCCAACAGTTGCCCTATTTTCCTAAGGTTGGTGTTTGTACGGTGCACGCCGTTCTTATACTGCCGTCTTTCATCCTTGCCGTTGCATTTGATGATGGGCAGGAGGTACGGCGAACCGGTGGTGTCGTATCTGTCCACCAGTTCCTGCATGGGTTTCTCCCATTTTATAAACAGCTGCTGGTTGGTCTTATGCCGCCGGTAGGTCAGGATGCCGTTCCGCAAGTCATTTTTCTTCAGAAACGCCATGTCCACAAACGACATGCCACGTGTATAGAACGAAAACATGAAGACATCTCTCGCAAGCCCCAGCTCCGGATGCGAACTCAAGTCCATATTGCGAATCAGGCGGATGACGTGCAATGGCACGGCACGTTTCACGGTCTTGGCAATTCCGGTATATACGTGCTTGAAAGGATGGCACTGCCTGATGAATTCCCTGTCTACGGCACGATTGTATATGGCCCGCAGATTGCGCATATAGAAAGATATGGTGTTGGGGCAGACACCAACCGATTTGAGGTAGGTCTCGTAAGCAATAATGAGGTTTGAGTCGACATCGGCCAAAGGGATGTCGTGGCCGTTTCTGAACCGTGCAAAACTATTGACGGCGGTGGTGTAGGTCTCGGCGGTACTTCGCTTGCCGACTTGCGCCAACTGTTTGACAAGATTTCGTGCGAAGGAGACAAAACACGGACCGTCTGCAGGCATAAAATATGCCGACACAACATCATTGGCAGTATAAGCGCGGGCGGCACGTTCAAAACGCGAGATGACACATTCCAGTCGCTTCAAATCTTCCCTTACTATCATTTTCAATGAAGTCAGATAGCGCCGGCGTGCCTCTCTTACACCAGGAGGAAAGATTATTTTATGACTCTCCGCATCCCATTCGCAGGGATACAGCTTATAACCGGTGCCGATTTGTCTGGCCACGCGGTTGTGAATAACTTGAAAAAACAATGTGCCCCCTTTGGCTTTAGAAGAGGATACACGAAACTTTAGTCTGACTGTTGCCATGTTGTTTGTATTAATTATATAGGATTAAGCAGGCAAAATTAGCGGAAAGATGGGAAAACTGTTTCAAGAAGCTTTACCCCTTTGTCCGGGTTCTCAAAATAGAAATCAAATCAACTAAAAAGTGTTACAGTTTTTTGGGATGTGTATGAAGCATGCCGTAATTTATCGATACGCTCCACCGTAATTATTGGTACGCTCCACCGTAATTTATGGGTACGCCCCACCGTAATTTATTGGTACGCCCCACCGTAGTTTATTGGTACGCCCCGCAGGGGCAGCGAGCCCATAGCCCGGGGCAGAGCGAAGCGGCACCCCGGGTTTTTATATACCGCACACCACCGGCGCCCTGAAAGGGCAAAAGCATATACATACACAACGTAAATTGCTGATATTTAAAGCTTTTGCCCTTTCAGGGCGATTATCCACGCTCGTATTATACCCGGGGTGCCGCTTCGCTCTGCCCCGGGCTATGTGCTTGCTGCCCCTGCGGGGCGTACCAATAAATACCGTGTACAATTTGCGTCAAATACGTATTGTATCTGCATCAAATGTGTATTGTATCTGCATCAAATGCGTATTGTATCTGCATCAAAATGTATTGCCGTATTTGCGCCAACGCTCAGCGTCGGCATCAATACGACTCCTTCTCGTTGGGGAAGTCGCCGTTCTTCACATCTTCTATATAGTGGCCTATAGCCTCGGTCATGATGGAATTGAGGTTGGCGTACCTTCTGAGGAAACGCGGGCTGAAGCCCTGCGTCATGCCAAGCATGTCGGCAACGACAAGCACCTGGCCGTCGGTGCCGTTGCCCGCGCCGATGCCTATCGTCGGGATGGGTATCTCTTTTGTTACTTTCGTGGCCAGTGCGGCGGGCACTTTCTCCAACAACAGTCCGAAGCAGCCGGCCTCGGCCAGTGCCTTTGCGTCGCTCATCAGCTTTTCGGCCTCGGCTTCGTCCTTGGCGCGCACGGCGTATGTGCCGAACTTGTTGATGCTCTGAGGCGTCAGTCCCAGATGGGCCATTACGGGTATGCCCGCATCGAGTATGCGGCGCACGGTGTCGAGAATCTCAACTCCGCCTTCCAGTTTCACGGCATCGCATCCGCTCTCCTTCATTATGCGTATGGCGTTTTTCACACCGTCGATGTCTCCCGTCTGGTAACTGCCGAAAGGCATGTCGCAGACAACCAGTGCACGGCTTACGCCACGCACCACCGAACGTGCATGATAGATCATCTGGTCTACTGTCATGGGGAGGGTCGTTGAGTTGCCTGCCATCACATTCGATGCAGAATCACCAACGAGGATAACGTCCATGCCGGCCTTGTCGACAATGCCGGCCACTGTAAAGTCGTACGAAGTAAGCATCGATATCTTCTCACCCTTCTGTTTCATCTCGGTGAGACGGTGCGTGGTCACTTTACGTGTGTCACTAATCAAATAGCCATTCATTTCTTTATGTGTTTAAAATTCATTGAAACTTCTTTTCCACCAGGCTGCGGCATTTGCCGAGGGAGATGCCCGAATAGTCGGCGATGACGGTGTCCGAATAGGGCTTTATGGCTTCAGCGGCATTGGTCGTGGACAAGCCGACAATGGTCATGCCTGCCGCCAGTCCCGATTTCAGACCGTTGAAACTGTCTTCGAACACTATGCACTCGCACGGTTCGGCCCCGAGCCGTGCCGCAGCCCGCAGATAACAGTCGGGCGACGGTTTGCTCTCTGCAAAATCTTCTGCCGTGAGTATGGCGTCGAACATGCCGCAAAACTCGGGATGCGCCGCATAGACACTGTTCATCTTCGGCACGTTCGAACTGGTGACCACGGCCGTCTTGACCCCGCTATGGCGCAGGCCGGCAATAAAGTCTTCAATCCCCGGCACATAGTTGAACGCCATACGGCGCTCGAATTCGTCGAGACGTCCGGTTATCAAATCCCGCTTGCCGAGCAGTTCGCCGCAGAAGTATTTGTCGTAAATCTGCGTCAGTGTCTGTCCCTTTATCTCCAGTTCGAGCCTCGGTTTGTCAGGATGGAACTCACGGCACTGGCTGCCCCAGAACTCCGTATATTGCGGTTCTGTATCGAAAATTACGCCGTCAAGATCGAACAGCGCTGCCTTAAACTCTTTCATTTTGCGTATTCTGCTTTGTTTGAGTGTGCAAAATTCTGTCTCTTATACACATCTCCGAGCCCACGAGACCGTACTAGATCTCG
>ENA-OYXX01000114-OYXX01000114.1-human-gut-metagenome-genome-assembly--contig:-NODE-114-length-36493-cov-8.284456_pt1 | contig 36493 bp, 27 predicted proteins | sample MGYA00243976_ERZ653434 | MGnify/ENA primary metagenome ERZ653434 (study PRJEB26926, sample SAMN06165112) | human gut metagenome | biome: ENVO:00009003; feature: ENVO:2100002; material: ENVO:00002003...
TTGCGTTGCGGTTACGGCCTAACCGTGATGCAAGTACGCCGTAAACGGAGTGTAAGGAGGGCCTCTCTGCTATATTGACAAATTAACATTCGCGTAACTCACTGACTGTCAGCGCTCCCCATTTGAACGAAAAATCGCCTATTTCGCGCCGTAGTGCAGAAATCGTGGTCAGGGCGCTCTTTAACATACGTTAAAGTAAATATAATTCGTATCGCAATCCCTCAAAAAGGTTACCCGCCCGAAGTCAGACCGACCGAAACATCCGGTGAACGGATGCGCAGGAAAGGGGCGTTTACTCTTCCGCTCCGAGAACCGACAAATAACGGCGCAAAGAAACCACTTCCGCTTGTGCTACGACCATTTGGAAGTCCAGCGGATTGTTTCCCGTGTGCGATGCCTCCAACGCCTTGTAATAGCGTATTTTCTCTTCGTTGCTACCTTTGAGCGCAACCAGCGTGAAACCGTTGCGGAGCAGGTACAAGTTCATCAGCAGCCGTGAGGTGCGCCCGTTGCCGTCAATGAACGGATGGATGCGCACAAGCTCATCGTGCAGGTAGGCGGCAATGAGAACCGGATGCGTCTTTTCCCTCTCCATTTCGACAAACCTAACCATAAAAGCCTCCATTTGCGGCTCTATGAGGTACGGCTGTGGCGGCACGTGCATGCTTCCCGAAATCATAACGGGGACGGAGCGGTAACGTCCGGCGTTGTCCCGGCAGATACCGTGCAGCACAAGAGCGTGAATTTCCTTGATTGTGCGCTCAGAAATCTCTATGCCGCTTTGGGCAAAGTCCTTGATGTAGTCGATAGCCTCAGTGTGGTTGATGGCTTCAAGATGCTCACGCATGGACTTTCCGGCGATAGTCACACCCTCGTTCACTACGAGTTCCGTTTCTTGCAGGGTGAGCGTGTTCCCTTCTATGCGGTTGCTTTCGTAGGTGTACTCTATGGCAAAAGCCTCTTCAATCTTTTTCATAGCCTCAGCCGGGAGTGGGCGCTGCTTCGAAAGACGGGCTTTCAGTGTGTCACAGTCGTGCAACATGGCTTGTAATAATGTATTCATAATCTGTATAAGTTATAAGAACAACCCGAAATAATTGCGCAAAATCCAATAAAGCAGACAGCAAACCAACGCAATACAAACAAGAGCCAAGACAACTTTTGTTCCGTTTTTTGAACCTTTGTCCTGTTTTATTTCGATGCTGTTTTTCCGGGCTACTTCGTGAATATAATTCATAGAGGTTTAGTTGCAATTAAATTTACTACTGGATACAAAATTAGTGTTTATTTTCGTAAAAACGAAATAAGTCAAAGAAGAATTAAGTCAAAACGAAATTTTCTATCAGAATTATTTTGTAGGTAATTTAGAAATCACCAAATTTGCAACATCAAAATTCAGGAGTAACTAAATAACAAAAAAAAGAGACGAAGCAGAGATTTGTTATTTTCTTAATTGAGCAACTTGAATTTCTACTTTTTCGAGCTGATTTTGGCAAAAAACAGACAAGCGTATCACACAATGAGGGTGCGTCAAAATGGTTACATTGTACTTCCGTTCCATTTTGACACACCCCCAAATTCAACGGGAGATGCTGTTAATACACACCCGCTTTGCCGGTTTTACGCCGCAGGTTACTCCCAGATGCTGTAATGGTAATACCTGAAGTTGGGCTCGAAATAGTAGCTGTTGTCCGGATTACCCTCGTCGGTGAAGATGAATCCGCGCGGATTCATGGCGTTACCCTCCTTGTATGTTATCTTGTATGTGGTCCATACGTCCTGGCGGGCGAAGGCATCCACGATGGGCTTCATGCCCGCATCGTAGAAGCTGAAGTCGCGTCCCGACGTTTCGCGCCCCGTATAACGGAAGGCGATACGGTCGTTGGCCAACTTCTTCATCTCCATGACGAAGTGCATTTCGTCGGCACCGTACCACTTGTTTACCACAAGGTCGAGGCCACCCTGCCCGTCGGGACTGATACAGATGTATGCCAGATTGTCCGGACTGTACTTTCCTCCCGCCGTGAGCGCCGTGCGGGCCTCGTCCCATGCCGCGCGCGTGGCGCTGCCGAGACCGCTGTATCCGAAGAACCACTGGTCGTCATCGTTGTCCTCAAAGAGATAGTCCACATACGGACGCGGCCCTATCTTCGTATCCGAAAGCCGGTCGTGGAACTCTCCCGTCTCCCTGTCGAGATCCATCTCCACCACGGTCGTGCCCTTGTACGTGAAGTTCTCGAGCAGATAGATACCGTTTGTCAGGTTGCCGTACGAGTACATGTGCTCCACAGGGTCGCCCCCCTCCTCGTCGGGGTAGTAGACCAGCAGGTTGTTGTATCCGCTGAGGAAGCGCGCCTTGAGCGTGTCGCCGGCACACATCATCACGCAGTTGTAGGCGGCATACGTGGCAATCTCGTCCGACAGCCGCTGATACTCCTCGGGCGTGGTCTTCATCTTCACCATGAAGAACGGCAGCTGCTTGGTCTTGCCGCGGCCGAAAATGGTGTCTTCGTTGGCCGAGAAACGGTCGAGACAGAACTCGAAGTCAGACTGCAAGTCCTGCGAGAACGACTGCGACTGGTCGGCATACCAGTGGAAAAACAAGTTGTACGTGTCGAACGACAGCACGATGCCGTTGTCCATCTTGAACGAATACTGGCTCACGATGCTGTCATACATGTACGCCCCCGGCAGGCTTGACGTGGCCGACGAGCGGTAGAACGTGCAGTTCTGCGGGTCGAACTTGACGGCGTAAGCCCTCACCGCGGGGTGCCGTCCGTATGTGGGATTGTCCGTATACAGTGCCCATCCGTACTCGTTGTTGTTGAACACGCGCCTGTATTCCGCCATCCAGTTGTCCTGACGTGTGGCGGGATCGATGTCGAATATGTCGTCTTCCTTCATCTGACACGACATTACAGTGGCCGCCATGCAGACCGCCGCCGTGATATATCTGATGATTCTTTTCATTGTTTATACCTTATTATATATATGGGTTAAAGACTTATATCGTCGAAGTTCTGCGACTTCAAGTCGGCCTCGCGCTTCTGAACCGCATCGCGCAGCGCGTCGATGTCGAGTTTCCAGTTGTCCTGAAAATACTCCTTCACTATACGCAGCTTCTGCTGAATCTTCGCCCGGCCCGTCGTTCCGGCCTTGTCGAGCTTCGCCTGAAACTCCTCCGGAGTGTTGCAGACGTATGTCGAGAACGTCTCGGCAAAGTCCTCGTCGGCACTGTACGCCGCATACGCCGTCACAAATCCGAGGGCGTATATCTGCGGATCGGTCTCGCTGCCGAACTCCGACGTCCACATGCCGCCCAGATAGTTGGTTCCCGTCACCTGGTTAAACTCCGACGTGTACGGCACCTTTTGGTGGAACGTGTGCCCGAACTCGTGTATTATCGTGTGGAAATAGGTGTTGTTAAGCTCCTCACGGTCGTATATCACACTGTCCTTCGGCTGCCAGTTCTCGTCGTAAGGCTGGTCGCCGAGATGGTTAACGTACCACAGGTTTATCTTGTATCCACCCTCCGAGCTTCCCAGCGTTACGCTTCCGTTGCTGTTCCATCCCGGATTTCCCACAAGCTGTATCTGCTTCGGGAAGTTGTCGTGTATGAACTTCGTGCTTCCCGTCACCTCGTCGAACGAGTCGAAGCAGATGTACTTCAGCAGCCTCGCCATGCGGATGGAGTTCTTCATCGTGGCCGGCACGAGAATATAGTCCATACTTATCTCATTGTCTTCCCAGCGGTAACGCAGCTCAACGTTGTACGGCTCAACGTAATTCTTCATCAGCCACTTGTCGAGAGCGTTCTCCGGAGTCTGCGAATCCTTTATCACGCTGATGCCGTAGTCGGGGGCGTCGTCGCTGTCGCAGGCCTGAAACGCCACTGCGGCCACTGCGGCGAGCATTGATATTATGATGTTTCTTGTCTTCATTGTCATTGTTCTGTTTTAAACGGTGATACCTTTCATTTGCCGAACTCTATGCGTACGTTGCCCGTTCCCGTCCATTTCGTCAGTCCGTCAGTGCCCGATGCCTCTATGCGCGGGTTGGGCTGCAAGCCGGCGGCACGCACCTCAAACGGCAGCTGCACGGCCTGCCGCGGGTCGCGGTACTCCATACTGTCGGTCAGTTCGAGCGCGTTCAGCGACGTGATGATGAGACGGCGGTATATCTTTATGCCATAACGCTTGATGTCAAACCAGCGCATGCCCTCGTGCAGGAACTCGATGCGTCTGATGAGCAGCAGCGTCTGTATGAGGTTCTCCTGGTCGCTTCCCTCCGTCAGGTTTATCCATTCGGGGTTGAGATGCTTGCGCGGCAGGGGGCGTTCCGGACGGTAGTAGTCGTACTTCTCCACCCAACGGCGTATCGACTCCATGGTAAGCGTGTTGTTGGTTGACGCCTTTGCGTATATGTAGTTCCAGTTCTCGTCATACTTGTACGTGTTGTACTCCACGCTGTCGGCTATGAAATTGTGCGTCCAGCGGTTGATGTCCTCCAGACACTTGGCGTACTCTCCGTTGATGGCGTAAGCCTCGGCGCGGTTGAGCAGGGCCTCCTCCGACTTCAGCGCCACCACCACCGTGCGGTAGTAACCCGTGTGCGTGTTGGGGTTTTCCTCCTCAAAGTAAGCCGGGGTCTTGGGCAGCATGAACTTGTTGTACGCCGCACTGTAGAACCAGTAGAAGCGGAACATGTCCTGAGTCTCCATGGCCTGCTCCTCGTCGGGAGCCCACGGCGTGGCGAAGAACTGCTCCGCACGGCCTATGTAACTGTTGTTGTTGAAACGTCCGCCGGTGGAATAGCCGCTGAAGTAATACTGGTCGGTGGAGTATACCGGCAGCAGCAGGAAGTTGGCCGACTCCTGCGACGAGGCATACTGCATGGCCCGGGGCTGCATGTTGTCGGTGGGCATGGCGCTCATTGCGCCGTAGTCGCGCATCACGCCGTCGGGATTGTTGCCCAGCGCCAGCGTCGAATACTTGATTACACTGTCCGGCTTCTGATAGAACAGGTAGAAACGCGAGGCAAAGGTGTATGCCGCCTTCGTGTTGAAGTGGTGCCGCGGCGTCTTGTACACGGCGTCGCTCATCAGCGTCATGCCCTCCTGCATGTCGCGCTCCACTGCCCTGTAGGTCTCGGCCACGGTACCGCGGTCGTACTTCGGGTCGAGCGTGGTCTCCGGTTCGGTGGTGTACGGTATGCCGGGGTCGGTGTCACTGTGCGCCGGCGAGTAGTTCATGCAGAAGATGTTGGCCAGCATGAAGTGGGCGAACGCCCTGCACAGCAGCGCCTCACCGCGGTATGCGCGCAGCGTGGGCGTGGTTGCGCCGCCCATATTCTCTATAGCCTGCAGCGCGTGGTTGGCCGCGCCGATGGCGGCATAGTAGTCCTGCCATATCATGGCGGGGCTTTCGTTGTCGCTCTCCGTCACCTCCTGCCAGCGGAAGCACTGCTCGGAGAAGCGGTCGTAATATCCGTTGAGGTCGCCGTTGAGGTCGTCGGCGTTGTCCGAGGCCAGTTCCGTCACCCTCACATAGCTTGCCGACGGATATGCCGTAACGAGCAGAGCCTTCACCTTATCCTCCGTATCGACGGTGATGCGGCTGTCGGGCGCTGCGTCAAGCCAGTCGTTGCACGAGCTCACCGACACGGCAGCCGTCATACAGGCCGCCATATATAATAATGTGTTCTTATATCTTTTCATAACCATTCGTTTGTTTGTTTCAGAATCCTAATCTTACCGTCATCGTATACTGCCGCGGCATCGGCGAGGCCACACCGCCGGTATTGAAAAACTCCGGGTCGGCTCCGTTGAGCTTCTTGTCGGCGTAAATGAGGAAGAGGTTGGTGGCCTGTATCTTCAGGTTGAGGTTGGTCACGCCGAGCGGAGCCAGCCACGACTTTGGGAAGGTGTAGTCGAGCGAAATCTCCTTCATGCGTATGAAGTCGCCGTCGGCTATGCGTTCCGTACTGTAGTTGTAGGCATTGTAGGCCACGGCGAGGTTCGGATTGAGGAAGTTCTGCCGCCTTGACGGTATCACCGGCACCGTTGTCCTGTCCTCTTCGCCCGACGACGACCAGCGGTTGTTGAACTCCCGCGGTGTGGCCACCATGTCGGAGTAGGTGTTTGAGAACACCGGGTCGAGGCGAACCACGTTTCCCAGCGAGTATACCACAAACACATTGAGGCGGAATCCCTTGTACTTGAACGTGTTCTCCAGCGAGCCGTAGTCGGTGGGATCCGACGAACCCTCATACTTCAGCCACCCCAGGTCGGCGTATTCCTGGAAGTTTATGCCGTCGGTGGTCACCTTTCCGTCGGCCACCCTGAACGTGGGCAGACCCTCGTTGGTCAGCTTGTTGAATGGTATGGAGAATATCGAGCGCACCGGATAGCCCTCGAGCGCGAAGCCGTTGCCGCGCACCAGGTCTATTATGCGCGAGTTGTTCTTCAGGTCGGTCACCTCGTTTGTCTGGTGCGAATAGAGGAATGTGGTGTTCCACTCGAAGTCCCTGGTCTTTATGTTCTTCGAACTGAGCGACAGCTCGAAGCCGCTCGACTTCATGTCGGCAATGTTTCCGAACTTGTTTATCTCGCCTCCCACGCCCTGAACGGTGATGGGTCCGATGAGATCGAAGTTGCGGCGGCTGTAGTAACTCACCTCCATGTTGAGCCTGTTGCCGATGAATCCCATGTCGGCCGTGAGGCTCAGCTCGTGCTTTTTCTCGTAAGTCAGCTCCGAGTTGCCCAGCTCCATTATCCTCAGGGCCGTCTCCTGGTCGGCGCTTTCGGGGCGCCAGGCTATCTGGCTCTTTATTATGGCGTTCGAGTTGGATATGCTGAAGGGGCCGCGGTCGGCCGTAAGCGAGTACGAACCCTTCAGGGTGAAGTGGCTGAGCCACGTGGTGAGACCCTTGAACCATGCCTCCTCGTGCGCGTTCCATGCGCCGGAGACGTTCCATGTGGGCAGCCAGCGGCTCTTGCGTGCGCTTCCGAGGGTGTTGGTACCCTCATATCTCAAGGTTCCGTTCACTATGTAGCGTCCCTTGTAAGAGTAGGTGGCGTTGGCGAAGAAGGCCGCCATGCGCTCCAGTCCGTTCGTTACGGTATAATATCCCGAGCCCTCCTGCGACAGCTTGTCGAACATGTCGGGGTCGAACTTGCCTATGTTTCCGAACTCATAGTTGCGTCCCCACTGTCGCGACCAGTCGCTGCTGCGCCTGACGGAGTTTATCTCCACGCCCCCGAACACGTTGATGATGTGCTTCTGGTTGAAGATGTGGTTGTAGGCGGCCGTTCCGCGGAAGTCGTACGACGTCATGTTGTATGTCGTCATGTCGTAGATTCCGCCCTCGGGCAGCACGCTCACCGGCACGGCATAGGGGTCGGTGGGGTCTTTCCACAGGTACGGGTTGTTGTCGCGGATGATGGTGTTGCCCATGGCGCGGTAGGCGTTGGCCTGGTTGGAGCGCTCGGTGGCGTTGTGCTCCGATGTCGACGAGGCTCTCTTGGCGGCTCCGAGCAGGTTTATCTCGAGGCCCGCCACAGGCTTGTAGCTCAGCAGTGCCTGTATCTTGAACTCGTGGGTGTTGAGGTCGATGTAGTTGTTGTCAAGCTCGTGGAATATGTTGAAGCCCGTATAGTTGCGCGTATAGAAGTCCGTCGGGTCGAGCACGCGCGACGTGTTGAGGGCATACGAGTAGGGGTTGATGTCGAAGGCGCGCGACACCTCGCCGCTCACCAGGTTCACCTCAGAGCTGAGTGTGCCCGGCGCACGCTGCTCGCGGGTCGACGCGTTGCCTATGATGTTTAGCTTGAGCTTGTCGGAGAAGGTGAATGTCGAGTTGACATTGGCCGTATATCTGCGCACCTTGCTCTGGCGGTACCATCCCGGATCGTCCATCAAGCTGATGGAGGCGTAGTGCTGGCTGCGGTCTGTTCCGGCCGACAGCGACACCGAGTGGTTCTGCATGATGCTGTTTGAGAAGAGCAGGTCGAACCAGTCGGTGTTGCGGTACTCCTGCTTGCGCAGCCACTCGTTGCGCGCGGCGTCGGTGTTCACCACCTCTCCCGTGGCTATAAGTCCGGCCAGTTTGCCGTAGACACCGCTCTGACTGGCGTTGGCAACGTCGGCCGGATTCATGTAACCCTTCTTTGCCAGTTCCTGATACACCGACATCTGCTCCTGCGAGTTCATTATGTTGAAGTCGTCGTAGCTCGGCTTCAGGCGCATGGTGAACTCGCCGGTGTAGTTGATGCTGGTCTTTCCGCTGTGGCCCTTCTTGGTGTTTATCACTATCACACCCGCCATGGCGCGCGCACCGTAGATGGATGTGGCCGAACCGTCGCGCAGTATCTGGAAGCTCTCTATGTCGTCGGCGTTGAGTCCGGCGATGGCCGACGAGAGCAGCGTCTCGGCGTTTCCCGACGAAAGGTCGTCGGTGTTCACCTCTATCACGTTCTCCTGTATCACGCCGTCCACTATCCACAGCGGCGCACTGTTGCCGTAGATGGAGGTGGCTCCGCGCACCTGTATGCGCGGGGCGGTGCCGAATGTGCCCGTAACGTTCTGCACGGTCACTCCCGCGGCGCGCCCCTCGAGCGAGCGGCTTATGTCGGCTATACCGTCTATCTTGGCCTCGGTGGCATCTATCGTGGTCGACGAGCCGGTGAAGAGGCGCTTGTCCATGCGCTGCATACCCGTAACGACTACGTTGCCTATCACGGTGGCGTCGTCCTCCATTATTATGTTCACCTGCCGGGCCGATGCCTTGCGGCGGTATGTCTTCATGCCCACATACGAGTATTCGAGCGTCTCGCCCGGCTCCACTCCCTCGAGAACATAGTAGCCGTCGGCGTCGGTCAGTGTGCCGCGCTGCGTGCCGGCCACCTTAACGGAAGCGCCGATGAGTGGCTCGCCGTTCTTGTCGAGCAGTCGGCCGCGTGCTGCCGATACGTCGGCGGCGGCGTTTCCGGCCGCGCTCTTCACGTAGATATACTTGCCGCTCACCTTAATTGTCAGCGGCAGACCGGCAATCAGCTGCCTCACGGCCTCGGGAGCGCTTTTCTCCCTTATGTCGGCCGTCACCTTGTGTTGGTTCAGTTCACCGTAGTTGTAGTTGATTTTGTAGTGGCCCGACTGTCTTTCCACCTGCGAAAGGGCGGATGGCAGCGGCATGTCACTACACTTCAACGACACACTGTTACCCTGTGCAAACGTCTGTGTGGCTCCCGTCAGAAGCATCAGGCAGACCAGCACGAGGGTGATGATGGATTTCTCTCTTTTCATGTCCGTCAGTTATGTTAAACAATAAATTATCTGTCACGCTTTATCAATTAGACTTAAAAAACGTAAAATAGGTACCGTTTTGTCGCAAAAATATTGCGATTGATAACAATTTATCGCAAATTCAGCCGATAATTGTATCAAAATCGAATATTTACACCTGCGGGGATGGAGGGCGGATGCAGGGAGTTAAGGAGGTAAAGGGAGGTAAAAGAGGTAAGAATTTAAAAGGAGTTAAGGAGTTAAAGGGAGGTAAAAGAGGTAAGGAGGTAAAGGGAGTTAAGGAGTTAAGCCAAATGCTTCGGCAACACACAGCATTTATAAAAAAACACAGCACATTTAATTTAAAACGCACCACATTAGAATTGAAAACACACCACATTTAATTTAATACACACCACATTAGAATTGAAAACACACAGCATTTACGGGTACGCCCCGCAGGGGCAGCGAGCACATAGCCCAGGGCAGAGCGAAGCGGCACCCTGGGTTTCAATGTCACGAACACCATCATCGCCCTGAAAGGGCAAAAGCATATACCTGCAAAACGTAAGTAATTGATATTTAATGCTTTTGCCCTTTCAGGGCGATTGCTCACGCTCGTGATATACCCAGGGCGCCGCTTCGCTCTGCCCTGGGCTATGTGCTCGCTGCCCCTACGGGGCGTACCTGTAAATATGATGTAACTTTAAAATAAATACGGGATACATTTAAAATAAATATGGGGTGCATTTAAAATAAATATGGGGTGCATTTAAAATAAATACGGGGAACATTTAAAATAAATATGATGTAACTTTAAAATAAATATGACCATGCCTTTTATTCTGTATTTCAACCGCCGTCCGGCGGAACCGCCACCGTTCGGAATTATTCCGACAAAACACTTCGATATTCGTCACGAAACATTTTTTTGCGGCATACAGGCCGAAAATGACGGTTTTCACGTCAAAATAGGATATACTGATAATCAGATAGTTACGTAACGACAATGCCGAAAGGCCCCTGTCACCATGCCGTGAGTGCCGTTTCATGAAGTAATATAAGTTATATTACCTTGCAATATAGGCCATTTTACCTTGCAATATGGGTTGTTTTGCAATGCAATGTAGGCCATTTTACCTTGCAATATAGGTCGTTTCGCAATGTCAAACGGCCCTTTTCGCATTGTGAAAGGGCGCAAACGGCACGATTACGGGCAGGAAAACATGTTGTAAAACAGCAAAAAGACCGCATCACTTTTCTATTTCCATAAAAAAGAGATGCGGTTTTTTAAGAATAATATATACATAACCCGCTGGCGGAATTATACATAAAGATGATATAATCTGCGCGAGACCAGGCCACACCGTCATTCCGCCCGACTTATCGTAATGTCCTCGTCGGTATACTCTATCTCCACATTGTCAAGCTCGGCAATGTGTCCGAGCACCGTCGCAAGACTGTCGCTGCGGCTTGCAACGAAGTGCAGCATGGTGTTCATGGCGGCAGTATCCTCGAAGACAACCGTCTTGTTGTACCACCGGCCCAGCTCTATCATGATGTCGAGCATCGACGCCTGCTCAAAATAGAAGTAGCCGTCTTTGCGCTGAAGACAGGGATATACGTCCACTTCCGACATGTTCATCATGCCGGCGGCACCGAACGTGACCATCCGTCCGGGCGTGACCACGAGGGCCGACGTGCTGCCTGCGGGGCTAACGCGCACGCTGCCCTCGACCAGGGTGACGCTCGCGTCGGCCGGAGAATACGCACGGGCGTCGAACGACGTGCCGAGCACGGTGGCCGAATAGTAGTCGCTCGTAACGACGAAAGGATGCTGCGGGTCTTTCGTCACCTCGAAAAAGGCCTCGCCGCGCAGCCACACCTCGCGCCGTGCGCCGGAAAACTCCGACGGGAAACGCAGCTCGCTCTCGCCGTTGAGCCACACCCGCGTGCCGTCGGACAGGGTCAAATGGCAGTCGCGCCCGCGCGGGGTGGCCATCGACATCATGGTAGCGCGCGTGCCCGACGGCTGTTTCCCCGCAAAGGTTACGCCCGCCGTGTCTACATCGTAGGCGCGTCCGGCAGCGTCGGTAAGCGATATGTCGGGGCGCATGTCCATGTGCCTTATCACGGCCACCTGCCCTTCATCGGCGGCGTGGGGCAGATTAAGCACCACCACGGCGGCCATGCAGGCGGCGGCCACGGCAGCGGCAATGAAGCCGAGGCGCAGGCGGCTGCGCCGGCGGGTGATGCGGCCGAGCCGGCGCCACTCGGCATCGATGTCGGCCGAAGCGGCTTCGCGGCGCGCGAAGGCGCAGCGTATGATATCTTGTTCGCCGGCTGTGGGCAGCAGGCTGTCAAGTTGCGGGTCGTTGATGTTATTGTCGTCGATATCCATTTTTCATCAGGTTTGTTGACTATAAGACGGTTAAGTCGGGCGTTCGGGTACCTTATATTATGTTTATCTATGTTAAAGCGGAGCGCAGATGGGCCATTGCCTTCACTATGTGCTTCTTTATTCCGTTGGTGGATATGCCCAGTTCGTCGGCCACGTCGCGGTACGAACGCCGCTTGTAGTAGCACTGCTCGAGCACGTAACGGGTACGCTCGGGCAGCGTGCCGAGCTCGCGCTCCACCGCTTCGATGCGGCTTTCGCGCAGCATGAGGTCGGCATCGCCCTCGTCAGCCACGGCAGCCGAGGCGGCTTCTATGGGGCTGTCGGTGCGGCGGATGTGCTTCAGCTGGGTGAGGGCCTTGTTTCTTACGCACGAATACAGATAGCCGCGCATCTTGCCGGGCTCTATCTCGTCGCGGTTTTTCCACACGGCCGCAAAGCTGTCGCTCACAATGTCGCGCCCGGTTTCGGCGTCGCCCACAATCTGCAGGGCTGTGAAAAGGCACCGCCGGTATTCCTCGCGAAACATTGTCTCGAACTCTTCTTCTCCAAATCTGCTCATCTTGCCGAATCGTTTTTGCACGACACACCATGGCCTGAACATGCCCGACGTGAGCCGTTACGCCTGCCCCCAGCCACTGATGCGGCCGCCGGACACCGCCAAAGGTACATGACATGTCTGTGTGCAAAATTAATTTAAATTTAACGAAATGCCATGACGCCGCGGCAATTTTATAAACTTTTGCATCATTTCTCCACATCTTTCATGGAAAAACGGTATCTTTGCAGGCAGATTTCGAAATTTATAAAATTATTATGGCACAAGAAGACGTTTTTAAGAAAATTGTATCTCATTGCAAAGAATACGGATTCGTATTCCCCAGCAGCGACATCTACGACGGACTGGGAGCCGTTTACGACTACGGTCAGAACGGCGTTGAGTTGAAGAACAACATCAAGGAATACTGGTGGAAGAGCATGGTGCTGCTTCACGAGAACATTGTGGGCATCGACTCCGCCATCTTCATGCACCCCACGATATGGAAGGCATCGGGACATGTGGACGCCTTCAACGACCCGCTCATCGACAACCGCGACTCGAAGAAGCGCTACCGTGCCGATGTGCTTATCGAAGACCAGATAGCAAAGTACGACGAGAAGATAGAGAAAGAGGTGGCAAAGGCCCGCAAGCGCTTCGGCGAATCGTTTGACGAGGCGCAGTATCTGGCCACAAGCCCCCGCGTGCTCGAGACAAAACAGAAGCGCGACGCGCTGCACGAGCGCTATGCAGCCGCCATGCAGGGTCCGGATCTGGAGGCACTCAAGCAGATTATCATAGACGAGGAGATAGTTGACCCCATCTCGGGCACGAAGAACTGGACCGACGTACGCCAGTTCAACCTCATGTTCTCCACCGAAATGGGAGCCTCGGCCGACGGCGCCATGAAGGTGTATCTGCGTCCGGAGACGGCACAGGGCATCTTCGTAAACTACCTCAACGTGCAGAAGACGGGCCGCATGAAGGTGCCCTTCGGCATAGCACAGATAGGAAAGGCGTTCCGCAACGAGATTGTTGCACGCCAGTTCATCTTCCGCATGCGCGAGTTCGAGCAGATGGAGATGCAGTTCTTCGTGAAGCCCGGCACCGAGCTCGAATGGTTCCCGAAGTGGAAGCAGACGCGTATGGCATGGCACCAGGCACTGGGATTCGGCGCAGAGAACTACCGTTTCCACGACCACGACAAGCTGGCCCACTACGCCAACGCCGCCACCGACATCGAGTTCCGCATGCCGTTCGGATTCAAGGAGGTGGAGGGCATACACAGCCGCACCAACTTCGACCTCTCGCAGCACGAGAAGTTCTCGGGCAAGAGCATCAAGTATTTCGACCCGCAGACCAACGAAAGCTACACTCCCTACGTGATAGAGACGTCCATCGGCGTTGACCGCATGTTCCTGTCCATCATGTGCCACTCGTTCGAGGAGGAGAAACTGGAGAACGGCGAGACGCGCACCGTGCTCAAACTGCCCGCAGCCCTGGCCCCGGTGAAGCTGGCCGTGATGCCTCTGGTGAAGAAGGACGGACTGCCGGAAAAGGCGCGCGAGATAATAAACGACCTGAAGTTCCACTTCAACTGCCAGTATGACGAGAAGGACACCATAGGCAAACGTTACCGCCGTCAGGACGCAATAGGCACGCCCTACTGCGTGACCGTCGACTACGACACGCTGAAGGACAACACCGTTACGCTGCGTTTCCGCGACACTATGGAGCAGGAGCGCGTGAACATAGCCGAGCTGAACGGCATCATCGAGGACAAGGTGAGCATCGCCAGCCTGCTGAAGAAACTGCAGTAAACTTGCAAAATATGAAGAAATACAAAATAACCGCTTTCGCCATGATGCTGTTGTCACTGATGGTGACAATGGCATCGTGCGGCGAAGAGGACAACACTGTGGAGGAATATGCCAACTGGCAGGCCACCAACGACAACTTCTTCAACCACCTGAGCGACTCGGTGAAGGCACTGCTTGAGGCCGACCCGGCGCGCACAGACTGGAAAAGGCTGAAGACATGGTCGAAATCGGACGAGCTGACAGGGACAAACGCCGACTACATCATAGTGCATGTGGAGAAGGAGGGTGACGCCACGGCCGAAGGGACGGGCTGCCCGCTGTACACCGACACCGTGACGGTGAGCTATACGGGACGGCTGCTGCCGTCGCCGTCGTACCCCGCCGGATATGTGTTCGACCGCACGTTCTACGGCGAGTACGACCCTGAAACGAGCGCAACTACCGACTTCAGCGTGTCGGAAGTGGTGGACGGGTTCACCACGGCCCTGCTCAACATGCGCCGCGGCGACCGTTGGAAGGTCTACATTCCCTACCAACTGGCATACCGCAATGTTGACAACGGCAACATACCGGCCTACAGCACCGTCATATTCGACCTGATTCTGACCGACTTCCGGTCGCCTGCGGTGCAGGAAGACTGACGCCCCACCCCTTTAAAGGGTGTATCAAAATGGCTACATGATGCCTTGTAGGGACATATTCTTGTATTTGTCCGTTTGGCAATCATTGAATATCAACACGTTATGAGCGGACAAATACAAGAATATGTCCCTACAAAATGTGTTTCCATTGCATTTTGATACACCCTCTGTAAAATGGTTGTGGGGCGGCAACCAACCGCCGGACGATGCAGAAGACCGGCCGCCCGACTAAAGAGGAAAGCATATATTGACTACGACTATGAAGAAAAACAGTTTCAGATACGGCCCCATGGCTGCCGCCGTAGGGCTGCTGTCATCGGCTGCGGGGGCACAGGCCGCCGGCGCAGGCGCACGGAAAGCCACCCCGGAGCGACCCAACATCATCTTCATCCTGGCCGACGACATGGGCTACGGCGACCTGTCGTGCTTCGGCAGCAAGCACGTGAAGACACCCAACATCGACCGGCTGTCGCAGACGGGCACCACATTCACGCAGTGTTATGCCGGAAGCGGCATATCGTCGCCGTCGCGCTGCTCACTGATGACGGGCAAGAACACCGGCAACACCACCATACGCGACAACACATGCACGGCCAACGGCATACGCGGAATGAAGATATCGCCGAAGGGAGACACCACCTACATACGGCGGGCAAACCTGCTTCCTACCGACACAACGATAGCGACGGTGCTCTCGGCCGCCGGTTACCGCACCTGTCTGGTGAACAAATGGCATCTCGACGGCTACGACCCGGGGGCCGCACCCAACCACCGCGGCTTCCACGAGTTCTACGGATGGACCATAAGCACCGTACACTCCAACTCCCCTTACTATTATCCGTACTACCGTTTCGCGGGCGACAGCCTGACAACGATAGAGGAAAACGCACACGACCGCCACGTAAGGCACAACACCGACATATCCACCGACGACGCAATAAAGTTCATTGACCGCAACAGGGAGCGGCCCTTCTTCCTCTATCTCGCCTACGACGCGCCGCACGAGCCCTACATCATCGACGACACCAACTGGTATGACGACCGCAACGACTGGTCGATGAACACCAAACGCTACGCCGCGCTCATCACACACATGGACGCCGCCATCGGACGGCTGCTCGAACACCTCGACAGCACGGGACTGCGGGAGAACACTCTCGTCATCTTCGCGTCGGACAACGGCGCGGCCGTGCAGGCTCCGATAGCCGAGCTGAACTGCAACGCCGGATTTCACGGACGCAAGGGGCAACTGTATGAGGGCGGCATACGCGTGCCGATGATTGTAAACCAGCCGGGGCGCGTGCCGGTGCAGAAACTCAAGAACATAGTCTACTTCCCCGACATCATGCCCACATTCGCCGCTCTGGCGGGTGGCGAAAGGGCCCTGCCGCAGGGCATAAACGGCATCAACATTCTGCCGCTGTTCTATGGCGGAAAGGTGGACACGGACAACCGCCTGCTCTACTGGGAGTTTACCGGCAAGCAAAGGGCGGCACGGCGCGGCGACTGGAAGTGCGTGACGGTGAAGCCAAACAGGCCCCTGGAACTGTACAACCTGCGGGAGGACCCCGAAGAGCGCAACAACCTGGCCGGCAAATATCCGGAGATGGTGGAACAGTTTGACAAGGAGATGAAGCAGATGCACAAGCCGACACCCAACTGGCCGCTGCCCGGAGAAACGTTCTGAACGACACAAACCTATAATCTCTACGCTAAAACCAAGACGAGTCCTGACAAATGAGAAATGTACTTTATATTGTTGTATCATCAATTATACTGACCATATACGGATGCCACGGGGCTGAAACGGAAAGAAGAAACACGCAACGCGGGCGCATAAGCGCGCTCGACAGTGCCATCACGTCAAGAAAACCGGATGTGCAGACCATAATAAACAGGTATCTGGACGAGGCGGAAGACAGCACGGAGTGGTATGAGGTGTATCTGCGCAACGCCAAATACCACCTCAATTCGAAGACACCCGACTCGCTGCTGCCGTACGTCGAACGCACAATAGCCTTTGCAGACGCGCAGAAACCGTCGCCGCGCATAAACGGCATAAAGGCCCACGCATACGAAGTGAAGGCCAACTACTACCACCGCTACCGCACAAACCACAACGAAATACTCAAGCTGCACACCGCCGCATACGAGGCAATGATGAACAGCGACGACAAGGGATTCCTGCCGGAACTGTGCGCCAACATGGCCGACACGTACACGCAGATGAACGACTTGCCGAAAGCGGCATCGTGGTACCGCCGCGCCCTCTTCCTCGTCGACTCGCTCCGGCTGCCCGACATCAAGAACGTGACGCTCTATCTCGGACTGGCCAGGATATACATGAACCTCGACGACTACGACACTTCGCTGAAATACTACAAGGAATGTGGGAACTTCTACGACCGCATGCCGGTGAACATGCAGGTTTACTATCTCAACAAATTCGGCAACTACTACTATTTTCTCGGCGACTATGACAACGCACTGAAGATGTTCCTGCGCATGAAAGACCTCTTGCAGAGGTACAACGACTACGGCATAGACATGTACACATGCAAGATAAACCTGGCCGATGTATATCTGAACATGGACCGCATGGACGAGGCGAAGCAGAATGTGGACGAGGCGGAACGCTTCTTCACCGACAACGCGATATGGATGGGCGTCTACTACGCACGCGCCATACGCATAGGCATGGCCGTGAGGCAGGGGCATCCGGAGCGGGTGCCGGAAATAATGAGGGCATACACGCACGACGAACCCATAGAAGACGGCATCGTAAGCATACACAACAAGTACATGCTCGAATACTATACGGCCATCGGCGACTACCGTTCGGCCTGCGAAAACCTGCGCCGCACCATCGCCATGCGCGACTCCATAGCCGACAGCCACCAGAACATGAGGGCCTCGGAGATAATGCAGCGGCTGAAGGAAGACACGCTCATGCTGCACCACGAACTGGAGATACAGAAGAAGGATGCGGCACTGAAGACCAACCGGACCATGACTATAGCCGTGACAGTGTTCGTTATCCTCCTGTTCTTGTGCGTCGCGGTGTACTCGCGCAAACGCAAGTTGCAGATGGAGATGGACATGATGCAGCTGCGTCTCGACAGTGCCCGCAACCGCATTTCGCCACACTTCATATTCAACGTGCTCAACAACCGCATCAGCACTTCAGGCAACAGGGAGCGCGACGAGCTGATGACGCTGGCCAAACTGATAAGGACATGTCTTGACATTTCACGCAATACATACATCAGTCTGGCCGAAGAGATGGAGTTTGTGAAATACTATGTGGACATAGAGCGCACTATGATGGGAGAAGACTTCACGTTCACAGTAGACGCTCCGGCCGATGACATGCTCAAAGAAAGGCTCATACCCACCATGTTCGTGCAGATACTGGTGGAGAACGCCATAAAGCACGGGCTGAAAGGCAAGGAAGGCAGGAAGGAACTCAGCGTAAGAATCACCCTTACCGATGACGGCACCGACATCATTGTGGCCGACAACGGCAACGGGTTCGACATAAGACGCATCTCACGAAGCAGCACACGCACCGGACTGGACATCATACGCCACACCATGCGCGTAATAAATGTACAACAGACAAGACCCGACGGTATGACATTCGAAATACATAACAAGAAAGACGGGAACGGAAATATCCTCGGATGCGAATCGAAACTGCACATACCCATATTGCAAAAAGACAAAGTAACACACTGACAAACAATCGGAGCCTATGAAAGTTATACTGATAGACGATGACAAGAAAGCCATAAACCTGCTCGCCGAAAGGCTGCGGGAATACTCTGACATAGAGATTGCCGGCACCGCCTGCAATGCCACGGCAGGCATGAAACTGGTTAACGAGAAGCACCCCGACGTGCTGTTTCTCGATGTGGAAATGCCGGACATGTCGGGTCTCGACTTTCTCGAGCAGATGGACAGCGACAACGGTGATTTCGACGTGGTGATGTGCACGGCATACGATGACTACATGCTGCCGTCGTTCCGCGGCAACGCCTTCGACTTTCTGCTGAAACCCATCGACCCGAAAGAGCTCGACATCGTCATACAAAGGCTCATCGTAAACAAGGAGAAGAAGAGACGGCAGCAGGCGGCAGGCGGTGACAACGTGAAGAAACAGGACGAAGAGCACTTCCTGTTCTACACAAACTCCGTCGACTTCCGTCTGGTGCGCATCAAAGACATCGGGCTTTTCCGCTACAACCACGACCTGCGGTCGTGGGAAGTGGTGGTGGCCGGACGCGAAGCGCCGATAAGACTGAAGCGCAGTGTCACCAACGACACCATACTTGACCTCGACAGCCACTTCGGACAGATAAGCCAGAAATACATCATCAACGTGAGATATCTGCTTGAAGTGAAAGACAACTTCTGCCGGTTCTATCCGCCGTTCGAGGATATAGATTATGTAAAGGTGGGGCGATTCTTCCGCAAACGGTTCATAGAACGCTTCAACAGACTGTAACTTTTTACATCCGTATATACATCTTTTTCAGACAAGTATTCCACAAATAAGACAGAACATTCCATTTCCGGTCAAATCCCGCTTGTGTATATGCCGCTTTTTGGCTACTTTTGCATTACAAACATACGTGGTACGGACTGTATTGCAGTATGTTTCGGCATAAAAAGGAAATGATCGGGGAATGATAATTAATTACAATATGCAGAACGGTGAAAGATACTGATGAGGCGCTGGGGCCTTAACGTATCTTTCATCGTTTTTTATTTTTTTTGCAAGTCACGTGGTGTGACGTTAAAAAATATCCACAAATCTGTCTTTTGTTTGAATAAAAATACATACCTTTGCACTATAATCTGAACATTACATGATAACGCAAAGAAAAATGACACGCTTTAATCTGTTTACACTACTTCTCGTACTGTCATCGATAATGACAGGCTGCAATGAATACGAACAACACAAAACCATCGGAGAGAAAGAACTTTATTTCGACGAACAGTTGGCCTCCATATCCACCGACGGCGATTCCGGATGCTGGATAGGAAGCGGCACAGGTGATATATGGTATATCGGCGACCACGTACAGAGGTCGTATAATATAGGTACTGACAGGATTTACAAGGTGGCGGCAGACAGAAGGGAGCCTGAACAGGTGACGTACTGGCTCGGCATACGCAACTCCGGACTGCAGAAAAGAATCGTTACAGAAGGACACCCTGCACTGCTCAGCAAATACAACATCCCCGTCAAGGGCGACAGCTACTCGGTTTACGACATCCTCGTCACCGACAACATGGTGTATGCAGCGACAAGTCAGGGATTCTACGGCCTGCAAAACGGCACCGACACGCTGACGCTGCTCTATCCGGGAAAAGACAGCGAGACGTTCAGGTCAGGCCGCCCGTTCATGACGCACAACATCTGCAAGTGCGGCAACGCCTGCGTTGTGGTTTCATCGCAGTATGGCCTGATACGCATCGACCTTGCAACAAACCAGGTGACGGTGATGCACGAAGGTGAAAGGGTGTATAATGTCTCCGTAGCCGACGGAAAGCTGTACGCACTTACCGACAACAAGATGTACATTGACGGAGCCGACGGCACCACACTCAAGGAAGTGCAGCTCGGTTTCACAGCCCAAGTGCACCATAAGGTAGGCAAGACACACTATTTCATAGACGGCGGCCATGTGGTGCTGAGCGAGAACCTGAAAGACTTCGTGCCCGTGACCATGCGCCGCAAAGTCCCGCAATACTGCGGAAATGTGATAACCACCGACGGTCGCAAGGGGTTCACACTCATGCTCACCGACAATGCCCTTTGGCGTATTCCGCACCATACGGGTCTCTTCAACGTGACGGGCGAGATACTCGCCGCCTGCACCGACGGGCACAACAATATATATTACGTGAACTCCGCCAACGAAATTTACCGTCAGGACCATAACGACACCATCGCCACAAAAATATACGATCTGCCCGGAGGCGAGACCGTGGGCAAGCTGATGTCCGCCAGAGGCAATCTGTTCTATATCAGCAACCAGCGCAAGGTGGTGCGGCTTGACATACAGAACACATTCCTGCAGAACGAGGTTATGGCAACGGCAAAGACCATATACGACGCCCCGACAAAGATAACCGCATCGTATGCCAAAGAGACAGAAAAGGGATATGTGATATACGTTGGCATACACGACGAACTGGTATGTATAAACGATGACGACCGTGTCAACACGGTGAGGTGCATGAGCGGCAAGTATATCACGTCATTCTATTCCGCACCGAATTCAGGCACCATCTATATCTCAACTCTAAACAAGGGAGTGTTTTACGGATGCGACAATAAGTTCAAACTCGTCAGCAACACCCAGAACAACCACTTCATACGCGACATTGCCGTCACCGGCGAACACATACCGCTCATGATGATGCTGACAAACCATCATCTGATACTCAACGAGTCCAACGACACCACCGAACTGAAAGGCTTCAACAAGCTACTGTATGTGAACGACAGCCTGTTCTACGCCATGCCGGAGTATGGCATACAACGTTATGTCATCAACGACGGGCAGGCGATATGCGTAAAGGAAGGCTTCACCGACATACGCTTCAACCCCAATGCCTCGTTCGTGCTTGACGGCAAAGTGTATCTCGGTTCGGATATCGGAGTGCTGAAGATAGACCCGTACGACACCGGCACGATGAGATGGATTGTGTTCGATTCTGACGTGCCCGACATACGCACGGCACTCGTTGCCGGCAGCTTCGTCCTCATGCTGCTGCTGATAATGGCGGTGGCTTACCATCGCCGCAAGATTGCCCACCGCAAGATGATACGCACGCAGATAGATGACCTGCACAAACGTCTGGACGGTATGAATCCCATCACCAAATTTGACGGCAGCGACGACAAGACAAACATCGAGAAACTGAAAGAGGAACTCGAACAACTTTGTGTCAGCGACAAAAACATCAGCGACCAGATTGCCGCAATGTCTGAAAAGATTATGCGGTTCAACCGCAACGTCGGCATACAACTGTCGAAACGCCTCAACAAACAAATAGAACAGATAGCACACTTCGATGCTTACGAGATGCCCACGCTGATAGAAGAATCGCGCAAGGCGGAAGCTACCGACAACACGGAGCACATACTGCGGCAGGTGGTGAAGAACGAAAAATGGATAAAACTGTTCACCGCCGAGACGGAACGTATGGCGGAATACCGCAGCAACATCAGCGGAGCAATAATGATAGAAGGCGTGACCGACATACTGGCAAGACAACTGGACGAGCTGACTGAAAACCTGCATTACAAGAAGATGGCAGAACTTGCCGATGACATAAAGCGACTCGACAGCCAGTACAGATACCTCTTCAGCCGTGACGCCATGAAAAAGGTGGAGCAATACATCATGGCCCGCAAGGCGAAGATTGCCCCAATGACAGAAACCGACGAAGTGGCCGCAGTGCTCGTTGCACACAAAAGACAGGCAAATAGTCGACATGCACACAAAAGACAGGCTGGAACTGTTGCGCGAACTGCAAATCACCGACTGCCGCATCTGTCAGGTGCTCATACGCAAGGAGATTGCCGACAGGATTCACGAATACACCGAACTGCGGGAGGAAGTGATAAACGAGAACGAAAAACGTGTAGTGAAAAAGTTCGAGACAAAGCTCGAAATAGAAATCGCCGACCATACATCGTTCATCACCGAACACATCGAGCATCTCATAGCCGACTTCTACCGCTATATGGAGAAGACTGATAAGGAGATTATGAACAGCGTACTGAAGTTCCCGAGCCTATCTGCACAATCGCCCAAGGTACTCGTGCTGCTCATCGCCGACCCGAAAGTGAAACGCGTCTGCCTGCCCGGAATACTCGGCATGTTCGGCAATATGAACCCTGTGATAAGCCGCCTCATAAACAACAGGCTGAAACCTGGGCATGACATATTGAAAGAATATGCAGAGAAATACCCCATGAGCATGGTATGCCATATCCTCAAGCTGATGGAGTGACCGGCTGATAAAAACAGCCGGCAATGCCGGCTTACAGACACTGCAATGTGTATTATGTTTGTTGCAACACCCATAATACACATTGCAACCCTTAAAGACGAAAATGTCTTCCAATCTTTTCCCTTTCTGACGTACAACATATCCAAATATATTTTAAGCTCGCTTAACTATCAGCATAACCCACTGACAATCATCCGTTTAAGCAATATTGCAAACTCCGTTTCGAAGAAAACAATCCCTTGCAACTTTTTTTTCAGAATCCACTTGTTATCTTTGCATCGTCAAAAAGCCACAAGACAGAGCGGGCACGACCGGATTATGCTACCGCATAAGAAGTCACCGAAGCCTGCATCTGAAGCTGAAAAGAGACAAATAATATTCAAGTTACTAATTTAAAAATTATTGCTTATGAGACGATTGACATTACTCGCACTTGTGTTGGCCGCAGTTTTGGGCATAACGGCACAGAAAGAAGCACCACTTGTCATCAACCCTGCCGACCGTACTCTGATAGACAATGTGCTGCTCGACATGGAGAATGACCACTGCGACAAAACACCGATGAATCAAGGCAAGCACAAAAATGCCCTCTCACGGGCTGCCGTCTTGCCATCACTCGACATACACCACTTTCATATCGGCCTGAACCGCAACACCGCACTGCCATGCTACAATCCCAACGGCAGATGCACATCGATATGCTGCCTTATAGGACGCTGCCTCGAATACCACTGCAAATGCGGGTGCAACCCCGAACTCAACAATGAGATAATGAAGACCACGGGCAAAAGGATTTCGTTCAATCATTACGTAAAGAACTACATAAGCTGGCGCATGTGCGGGTCGTACACCGACATATCCGACCGTTCCGACTTCTCGGCCAATGCCTACCGGCTGTTTGACATCGGCCCGAATGTGAGCATATAACAGTATGGCTTACCACCGTTCCGCCGATGCACCCGGATATCTTCGTCACATCCGGGCGCATCGCCTTGCTTTTTAAAAGCATATTTTCCCGTACTTTGCAACCCGGTTGTGCATTATCTTTGCTACCTTTGCACCGTATAAAACAAAGAAACGCATCGTTATGGAACATCACCATCACCACCACACCCATGCAGTGACATCACTCAACGGCATATTCATATTCTCGATTGTACTCAACCTGCTTTTCGTGGGCATAGAAGCAGTTGTAGGCCTTATGGAAAACTCACTGTCACTGCTTTCCGACGCCGGTCACAACCTCAGCGACGTGTTCTCGCTCCTGCTCGTGCTCGTTTCCTTCTATCTCGCACGCGTACACTCCACCAAGCATTACACCTACGGACTGAAGAAAAGCACCATACTCATATCGCTGCTCAACGCCATCATCCTGCTCGTGGCGGTGGGAGCCATCATCATAGAGAGCATACACAAGTTCTATGAGCCTGCCGAGGTCAACGGGGCGGCCGTTTCGTGGACGGCCTTCGCAGGAATCATCATCAACGGCCTCACCGTCCTGCTGCTCATGCGCGGCCAGAAAAACGACATCAATGTCAGGGGGGCCTTTCTCCACATGGTGGCCGACACGCTGGTAAGCGTGGGCGTGGTGGCATCGGGCGTGGTCATCACGCTGACCGGCTGGAACGTCATCGACCCCATTGTGTCGCTCGCCATTGCCGCCGTCATCCTAATTTCCACATGGCGGTTGCTCGCAGAGAGCGTCAAACTGTCGCTCGACGGCACGCCCGAGAATATCGACACCGACAAAATAATGGAACAGATGGGCGGCTGCAGCCACGTCACAAACGTGCACCATGTGCATGTGTGGGCCATAAGCACAACAAAAAATGCACTGACCGCCCATGTTGTTGTAGACGACATCAGTGCAATGGAGGATGTAAAAAAAGAGATAAAGCACAAACTTGCCGACGCCGGCATAGCCCACTCTACTCTTGAGATAGAGGCCGAGGGGTGTCAGTGTCACGACCGTGACTGCCGCTATGGTGACGACGCACACAGTGACGAACACCGGCATGGCTGCCGTGAGGAATAGCTTTCGCCAACAGCGGGCGGGCTACAATCAGTATTACGGAGGTGAAGATGAGCAACGCGCCGACAACGATACGGCCCGTAAGCTGCTCGCCGAACACCATCACGCCGATTACCAGTGCCGTAACGGGTTCCAAAGCCCCGATGATGGCACTGTACGTGGGGCCGATGCTCTTTATCGATATGTTGATGAAGAGTATCGGTATTATTGTTGGTACAAGGGCCACACCCACCACATTCACCCATCCTGCAAGAGTGGGCGGCACTGCATGCAGGCGCGTGCCGAAGCCCGTAAACACGAAAAACATTATCGTTCCGGCCACCAGCACCCACAGCGTCATGCGCGCCGACGGAACCTTACAGAGCATCGAATTGTCAACGCCAACGATATATACCGAATAGCACAGCGACGATGCCACCACAAGCAGCAGGCCCACCGTACTCAAATTCACGTCACCGTCACCTTTGTACAGCATGGCTATGCCCACCATGGCCATGGCTATGCAGCCGTAAGTGAGCAACGACGCCCGCTCATGAAAAAAAAGTGTCATTATCACCGCCACAAGTATCGGGTAGATGAAAAGAATAGAGCAGGCTATGCCGGCATCCATATACAGGAAACTCTGATAGAGCGTCTGCGATGACAAGGCGAATATTATTCCAGCCAGCAGCACAGGCCCGACCTCACGGCGGCTGATGCCGATACTGACGCCGCGCAGGCGCAACACAGCCGCCAATATGATGGCGGCAAAGAAAAAGCGGTAAAACAGCACCGACTCGACATCCATCCCCTCTTCAAACAGGTTGAGCGAGAACAGCGGATTGGTACCGTATGCCACCGCGGCCGTCACGCCGCAGATGGCTCCTTTGGTCTTGACATTCATTAAGATACGCTTCTCCGTCACCTTATGAAGTTGGTCTTTATCTTCTGTTCCGTTTCCGGCAGCGCCACACCGGCCTTGCGTCCGGCTTCGATGGAACGCAACAGCCATGCCATGTTACGCCCCAACTGACGCATGGTCTGCATGCCCTCGGCGTCCTGACGCACTTCGTCGGGGGTGTTGCCGTGCACTTCGTTCCAATAGTTGGATGACACCACGGGCATGCCTGCTATGGTGAAATAGCGGTTGAGGTCTTCAAATCCGCCCTGCGCGCCACCGCGGCGGCAACTCACGACGGCCGCCGCCGGCTTGTTGGCATAAAGCGCCATCTTCGAACAGAAGGCCCGGTCCATGAAGGGCTTTATCGCTCCCGACGTGCCGGCGAAGTGTATCGGAGTGCCAAAGACAAAGCCGTCGGCTCCGCCCACTTTCTCCAGAAATTCGTTCACCCGGTCTTCACCGTACCAGCAACGCTTCGTGGCGGCGCACTTGCCGCACCCCATGCAGCCCATCACCGGCTTCACACCACACCAGAACATCTCTGTCTCAATACCCGCTTTCGCCAATTCGCCCGCCACTTCTTCAAGGGCGGTATGCGTGCATCCGTTCTTGTGCGGACTGCCGTTTACCAATATCACTTTCATTGTCTTTACTGTTTTAATTGTTTGCCGGTGCAAAGTTATCTCATTTTTTCGAGATAAACGTGAGGGAAGGACTGATTCCTGTCCAAAAAATAATCCATGAAGGAGTGCGTTTACCGGATTTTATTGTTACCTTTGCTATAACATAATCAAATAAAGACATCAGCCTTATGACATCAGAATTTATCATCCGCATCTTCGTAGCCGCCGTATTTGGCGGACTTATCGGTCTGGAACGCGAATATCGTGCCAAAGAAGCCGGTTTCAGAACCCACTTCCTCGTTGCCCTCGGCAGTTCACTGTTCATGATACTGTCGCAATACGGATTCGACACGCCCCTCGGCATCCTTCCCAAAACATCGTTCGACCCGTCGCGAATAGCGTCGCAGGTGGTCACCGGCATCGGATTCATCGGTGCGGGAATAATAATATTCCAGAAAAACGTGATACGCGGCCTCACCACAGCGGCCGGGCTTTGGGTGACATCGGCCATCGGACTGACATGCGGAGCCGGACTTTACATTCTGGCTTCGACCACTACCGTCCTCGTTCTGCTGTGCCTCGAGGTGCTCAACGTCATTCTGCAACGTTTCGGCACAAGAAACATCTCGGTGACAATAACCTCCGAGTCGAAAGAAAACATAAAGGGCATCTTCAAGCAGATGAAGAAAGACAGCATCGAGGTTTTCTCTTACAACATGAAACAACGCAGCTCCGCCGGCAGCAGCAAATATGCCGTAACGATGGAGCTGAAAATGAGAAGATACAAATACGAAGACATTCTGTTCGACATCATAAGCAAATTCGACGGAACAGAACTTGAAAGCATGGAGTGAACCAACCTATTTGCACTTGCGGTACCACTCATTCAGCGCACCACGCGACACTCCCTTGCCCACAGCCTTGTCAAGTTCCGCGCGAGCCTCCTTCTTGCGTCCCATGCTTATGAGCAGGGCGGCCTTGGAGATGATGTAGTCTGTATTGTCGGGAGCAAGACGGCAGGCCTCGCCCCAATCGTACAGCGCAGCATCATCGGCGGCCATATCCATCTCAAGTCCGGCCCGGGCGGCATAGGCCACGGCACTGTCAGGAAACAGTTCCACGACATGGTTCATACGGTCAATGGCATCGGCCGGACGCTGCAACTTGGTGTACACATGAGCCAGACATATCATTGCCTCCATGTTTCGCGGAGCCATCTTCAGGAAATCCTCGTAGTCGTTGCGCGCCAGGTCGTAGCGCCTCAGATGAGTGTAGGCATACGCCCTGTAGAAGAGTGCTGCCGGATTGGCCGGATCGTGCCCCAGCACCACCCCGTATTCGTCTATCGCATATTGCCACTGCTGCAACTCTATGTTTATGGCTGCCTTACGCAGATGCAGGTCGGATGAATACGGCGATGTTTCAATCTGCCTGTTGATAACGGCAAGCGAATCACGCCACTGCCGGGATGTCTGCGCAGAAACGGAAGCAGCACCCGACAGCAGCATGACTGCCATAATAAAATGTCTTTTCAAAACTATTGTCATATTATAAACCTAACTAAGGGAGTTAAGGAGTTAAGGAGTTAAGCCAAATGCTTTCAAGACGTGAAACACTGGATGTCCATCTATCCTTTATGCCGCTATTGGCTTAACTCCATTTAACTCCCTTTTACTCCTTAACTCCTAAAAAGCTCCTTTAATGTAATCGACAATCCATGCGCCCACTTCCTTCGTACCGTAAGTGGCGCCACCCTCTACCTGTATCTCGGGAGTACGCACGTTGGCGTCAAGCGAAGCATCTACAGCACGGCGTATAAGCGCCCCCTCTTCTTTCAGGTCGAAATGTTCAAACAGCATGGCTACAGAAAGTATCTGGGCCAGCGGGTTGGCAATGTTCTGCCCCTTGGCCTGCGGCCACGAACCGTGCACAGGCTCGAATACGGGCGTGCTCTCGCCGGTGGATGCCGACGGCAGCAGTCCCATGGAGCCGGAGATGCAGCTGCCCTCGTCGGTGAGGATGTCACCGAAGGTGTTTTCCGTCACCATCACATCGAAGAACTTCGGCTCGGCAATCATACGCATCGAGGCATTGTCAACAAACATATAGTCGACGGCGACATCGGGATATTGCGGCTCCATCTCCTTGGCTATCTGACGCCACAGACGGCTCGAAGCCAGCACGTTGGCCTTGTCAACAACCGTGAGGTGACGATTGCGGCGGCGGGCATATTCAAAGCCCACTTTCAGTATGCGCTCCACCTCGGGACGGGTGTAATAGTTGGTGTCGTACGCCTTGTCGTTGTCCTGATACTTCTCACCGAAATACATTCCACCGGTGAGCTCGCGGATGCAGATGAAGTCAGCACCGTCGACAAGTTCTGCCTTCAGCGGCGACTTGTGGACAAGACACTTGAACGTCTGCACCGGACGTATGTTGGCAAACAGCCCGAGCTTCTTGCGCATGGCCAGAAGTCCCTGCTCGGGGCGCACCTTGGCCGTAGGGTCGTTGTCGAACTTCGGGTCGCCCACGGCGGCAAACAACACGGCATCAGCCTCACGGCATGTTTCGTAGGTTTCTTCGGGGAACGGGTCGCCCACCTCATCGATGGCGTGCGCCCCACAAAGGGCTGTCTTGTAAGTCACTTCGTGTCCGAACTTCTCTGCTATGGCGTCCATCACGGCGACGCCCTGCTCCATTATTTCCGGCCCGATACCGTCACCGGGCAATACTGCGATTTTTAGTTTCATTGTTTTTTATTTTTAGGGGGGGGGAGTTAAGGAGTTAAAGGGAGTTAAGGAGTTAAGCCAATACTCCATGCTCCTTATTTACCTTGGGGAATAAAGCATTTGGCTTAACTCCCAACGGAGCGAAGCGGAGTGATAACTCCATTTTACTCCTTAACTCCTTTTTACTACCTATCTTCATTATATCATATTCAACATTTTTATCGTAGCCTTGATGGCCGCCTCGGTCTGGTCGGCATCGAGACCGCGTGTGCGCAGCAGCTTGTCGCCGTTGCGCCATGTTATCACCGTCTGCACGAGGGCATCGGTACGGCCACCGGGCGGGATGCTCACCGCATAATTGGCCAATGTGGGGAATGTGCGGTCGAGCTTCTCCTTATATATCTTACGCAACGCCTTCACAAAGGCATCATACTGACCGTCGCCCGTTGCGTCGGCAGAATATTCCTTTCCGTCAATCTCAACACGCACACTGGCTATCGGCTTCAGTCCGTAGGCCAGCGACACCATGTAACTCACCAACCTGACACGCTCTTCGGGCGACGTATGCTTCAGCACGTCACTCACTATGAACGGCAGATCCTCCTGCGTAACAATCTCCTTGCGGTCGCCGAGTTCGGTTATTCGGCGCGTAACCTTCTGCGTCTGTTCGGGAGTGAGTTCGAGGCCCAACTCCTGAAGATTGCGCGATATGTTGGCCCGTCCGCTCGTCTTGCCGAGAGCATACTCACGTTTGCGTCCGAAACGCTCCGGCACGAGGTCGTTGCAGTAAAGGTTCTTCTTGTTGTCACCGTCGGCATGCACTCCGGCCACCTGCGTGAATACGTTTTCGCCCACCACCGGCTGATTGGGTGCAATGGCTATGCCCGAATATCCCTCCACCAGGCGGCTCAGGTCGTTGAGCTTGTCTTCGTTGATGCTCGTCTTGGCATGAAACTGGTCTTTCAGAATCACCTGTACACTCGACAACGGCGCGTTGCCACAGCGCTCGCCCAAGCCGTTCACCGTCACATGCAGGCCCTTGGCTCCGCAGAGCACGGCCCCGAGCGAATTGCTAACCGCCAGGTCGTAATCGTTGTGGGCATGGAAGTCGAAATGAAGATCGGGATAACGCTTTATCATCTTGCGGAAGAACTCGATGGCCTGCAGCGGGTTCATTATGCCCAACGTGTCGGGCAGCATAAACCGCTTTATGGCAGTGTCGCGCAACGCATCCACCACCCTGTAAACATACTCGGGCGAATCTTTCATGCCGTTGCTCCAGTCTTCAAGATATATGTTGACGCTCATTCCCTTGGCGGCGGCATAGTCGAGCGACCGGCGTATCTCCTCGATGTGCTCCTCGGGTGTCTTGTGCAACTGGTGGGTGCAGTGCTTCAGCGACCCTTTGGCCAGCAGATTGATTACCCTGCCACCGCAATCGGCAATCCAGTCCACCGACAGATGTCCGTCTACAAAGCCGAGCACCTCCACCCTGTCGAGCATGTCTATCTGTCGGGCGTAACGGCAAATCATCTTCACGGCGTCTTTCTCGCCCTCCGATACCCGTGCCGATGCCACCTCGATGCGGTCGACATTGACGTCGCGAAGCAACATGCGTGCTATCTGCAACTTCTCGTGGGGCAGAAACGACACGCCGCTGGTCTGCTCGCCGTCACGCAGCGTGCAGTCCATTATCTCTATGAACGGTTGTATCCTGTGGTATGTGTTGTCTACTTGTTGCACTTTTCCCATTGTTCGATTTTATCCTTGTTCTGTATCAGATAGTCGATATCATCGAGGCCGTTCATCAGACAATGTTTCTTGTATCCGTTTATCTCAAACCGCTCACTCCTTCCGGTTGCCTTGTTTGTGACCGTCTGGTGCGGCAGGTCCACCTCTACTTCCGTCTTCGGGTCGGCGGCGATGCTTGCAAACAGTTCTGCAAGAAAATCCTCGCTCACCACCACCGGCAATACAAAATTGTTGAGCTCGTTGTTCTTGTGTATATCAGCGAAGAAGCTGCTTATGACCACACGGAATCCGTAACCGGCAATGGCCCATGCCGCATGCTCGCGGCTTGACCCTGACCCGAAATTCTTTCCGGCCACGAGTATGCAGCCACCGTATGTGGGGTCGTTGAGCACAAAGTCTTTCTTCGGAGTGCCGTCTTCATTATACCGCCAGTCGCGGAAGAGGTTTTCGCCAAATCCTTTCTTGTCGGTAGCCTTGAGAAAGCGGGCGGGTATTATCTGGTCGGTGTCCACATTCTCCAAAGGCAACGGGACACATGTACTTGTTATTATGTTGAATTTCTGTTTCATATCGGTTTTTGTTTTTTTAGGAGTTAGAGGAGTTTTTTTACTCCTTTAACTCCTAAGAAACTCCTTTAACACCTTAACTAATCATCTCCCTCGGATCCGTTATCACCCCCGTCACGGCCGCGGCGGCGGCAACAAGCGGTGATGCAAGTATTGTACGTGCGCCGGGGCCCTGACGTCCTTCGAAATTGCGGTTGCTGGTGGAGACGGAATATTTTCCGGCCGGAATCTTGTCATCGTTCATTGCCAAACAGGCCGAACATCCCGGTTGGCGTATGGCAAAACCGGCGGCCTCAAGCACCTTGTCAAGCCCCTCCTCACGTATCTGCCGGTCGACAGCCCATGAGCCGGGCACAAGCCATGCCGTAACCGTGTCGGCCTTGCGGCGTCCCTTGACAAGCGATGCGAAGGCGCGGAAATCCTCTATACGCCCGTTTGTGCAGGCACCGAGGAACACATAGTCTATCTTATGGCCGAGAAGCCGTTCGCCCGGACGGAAACCCATATAGTCGAGCGACTTCATGAACGAAGCCTTGCCGGCATCGTCTGTGTCATCAGGCATGGGGATGGTCTGCGTGATGCCCATACCCATGCCCGGGTTGGTGCCGTAGGTCACCATCGGTTCTATGTCGGCGGCATCGAAGTGCAGCTCGCTGTCGAACACGGCGTCATCGCCGCTCTTCAGTGTCTTCCAATACTCAACACATCTGTCCCACTCTTCACCCTTTGGAGCGAACTCACGCCCCTTGATATACTCGAATGTTGTCTCATCGGGGGCAACGAATCCGCCGCGCGCACCCATCTCTATCGAGAGATTGCACAGCGTGAGGCGGCCTTCCATCGACATGTCGCGCACCACGCTGCCGGCATACTCAACAAAATATCCCGTGGCACCCGATGTGGTGAGACGCGACATCAGATATAGGGCCACATCCTTGGCTGTAACACCGCGCCCCAGCTTGCCGTCAATGGTTATGCGCATCGACTTCGGTTTCTGCTGCAATATGCACTGCGACGCCATCACCATCTCCACCTCGCTCGTGCCTATGCCGAAGGCCACGGCCCCCATGGCACCGTGTGTCGACGTATGCGAGTCGCCGCAAACTATTGTCATGCCGGGCAGCGACAGTCCTTTTTCCGGACCCACTACATGGATGATACCGTTGTCGGGTGACATCATGCCATAGTGGGTCAGTCCGAACTCGGTGGCATTGGCTGCCAGCGTGTCCACCTGCTTCTTCGACACAGGGTCGGCGATGGGCTTGTCCTGGTCGTGCGTGGGTGTGTTGTGGTCGGGCATACAGTATATCTGCTCCGGACGGAAACACTTCAATCCCCGCGCACGCATACCGTCGAAAGCCTGCGGCGACGTCACTTCATGACAGTAGAGCCTGTCAATATACAACTGTGTGGGACCGTCATCTGCTATCTGCACCACGTGTTTGTCCCATATTTTATCAAATAGTGTGTTCATATTTCTTTTTTTATTTAGAAGTTATAGGAGTCTTTTAGGAGCGATAACTCCTAAAAAGAATTCCTAAAAAACTACTCCTAAAAACTACTTAAACTTATTTATACAATCAATATATGCCTCCACCGACGCCGTCACAATATCCGTATGGGCACCGAAACCATAATACATGCTTCCCTCGTGCTCCACCTGCATGTGCACCTTGCCCACATCGTCAGAGCCCTTGCTGATGGCCTGTATGGTGAACTCCTTCAGCGTCATCTGCTTGCGGATAATCCGCTTCAGTGCCTTGATGGCCGCATCCACCGGACCGTTGCCCGTGGACGACTCCTCAAACTTCTGACCGGAGATGTCGAGACCTATACTGGCCACGCTCCTCACTCCCATACCCGTCGTCACCTGCAGGAAGTCGAGCTTCACGGCACGGCTTGCGGCAGTGTCGGCACCGGCCAGCATGAGTATGTCATCGTCGTTGACCTCTTTCTTGCGGTCGGCCAGTTTCAGGAACTGTTCATAGAGGGCGTCCACACGCTCCTCGTTGTCAACATTCACGCCAAGCACACCCAGCCGGTATTTCAGTGCGGCACGGCCCGAACGTGCGGTGAGCACGATGGAGTTGTCGTCAAGTCCCACATCCTTTGGATTCATAATCTCGTATGTCTCCACATTTTTCAATACGCCGTCCTGATGTATTCCGCTCGAGTGGGCGAAAGCGTTGCGCCCCACAACAGCCTTGTTCGGTTGCACGGGCATGTTCATCAGGCTCGACACCATACGGCTCGTGGGATATATTTTCGTCGTGTTTATGTTGGTCTCTATGTCTATGTGCTTGTGGCACTTCAATATCATGGCCACCTCCTCGAGCGACGTGTTGCCCGCACGCTCGCCTATTCCGTTGATGGTCACCTCCACCTGACGGGCACCGCTGAGCACACCGCTGAGAGTGTTGGCCGTGGCCATGCCGAGGTCGTTGTGACAGTGCGTCGACAGTATGGCACGTCCTGCGGACAGTCCGTCCACATGCTCCATCAGATATTTTATCTTCTCGCCATACTCCGCCGGCAGACAATATCCCGTGGTGTCGGGAATGTTCACCACCGTGGCACCTGCCTTCACCACCGCCTCAACCACACGGGCCAGATACTCGTTGTCCGTGCGGCCGGCATCCTCGGCATAAAACTCCACGTCTTCCACATAGCGGCGGGCGTACTTCACCGCAGCCACGGCACGCTCTATAATCTCCTCACGGTTGCTGTTGAACTTATACCTGATGTGCGAATCGCTCGTACCTATGCCGGTGTGTATGCGCTTGTGTTTGGCATAACGCAACGATTCGGCAGCCACATCGATATCCTTTTCCACCGCACGTGTCAGGGCGCATATCGTTGGCCAGGTCACGGCCTTGGATATCTCTATCACCGAATTGAAGTCGCCGGGACTCGATATCGGGAATCCCGCCTCTATCACGTCCACCCCCAACTGTTCGAGCTGCTTGGCCACCTGTATCTTCTCTACAGTGTTAAGCTGGCATCCCGGCACCTGCTCGCCGTCACGCAGCGTCGTGTCAAAAATAAATAGTCTGTCGCTCATATTTATATATTCTTTGTTCTGTCCATTAAAAAAACAACCTTCCCCACTGTTGAAGTGAGAAAGGTTGGTATATCTGTTGCCAAACACAGCTACCGACACACTTTTTCACTTCCGCCCACTCTGCGCAGTCGGATAATATTAATAATGTGTAGAAGCTGCAAATTGTTCATACCTTATTTGTCGTTTATTTGTTCTTTTCGTATTTTCGCTTATTTGCTTAATACGGGTGCAAAGTTAATAATTAACCACCAACAAAACAAACAAATCGTAAGTTTTTTAATCAAAAATGTTTCAAATACAAACAAAAGCTAATAAAAATACCGCTTCATCCGAATGTGCGCCTTATCCAGTAAGCAAACACCGGATCCTGCACCACAGTTGAGTCCGGCATGACATCTATAAGATCCTTATCCATAAGAGCCTTGCGCAGATTCTTCACATTTGCCGAAGTTCCAAGATTATATTTCTGAAGGACATTGCGTGAAGAGAAATTTTTCTCGCCATTGACAACAGCCTGCAAAAAACTGATTTGCTTTGCCGTGAGAGAGTCTACTATGTTGCTGAAGAGAAGACTGAGCTGCTCCACCAACGAACAGAAAGCCTCGTCAACACACTCCACCGTACATTCGCCGACAGTCCGCAGCCACGACAGCTGGGCCAACTGTTGTACATAATAAGGATGGCACTCCACACGTCCGGCCAAATATGCAGCCGTTTCCGGAGAAATGGCTTTCCCGGTATCTGTAAATCGGGTCACAATATATTCCTTCCAATTAATCTCACTGATTTTATCCAAAAACATCACATCACCAAACTTATAGAACGGCATCTCATAATTGCTGAATATGTCAAGCAGCATATGGCGCTTGCTTCCATACATACAATAGCCCACCTTGTTGTGGTTTTGCCAGTGGGAGCGTAATTGGCGCTGAAAACTTACCGGATTGTCGTATGTGCTCACATTTTGAAACTCGTCTATACACATCACGAATTTCTTACCTTTCTCCTCCGCAATCATCTGGGGAAGATCGAGTATCTCATCGTAAGAATACTGCTTGTCTCTGAAGTCGATACCGAAAGCCAGCTCGTATTGCATGCAGCTGTCACTCAGGGTCAGTTTAGGCCCGAATGTCCCGACATACTTTTTAGCGGCAATTATAAACTCGTCCATCTTGGAGTAAGACGCTTTAAGTACCGCGTTGGCATAAGTCTGATAAAATTGCGCTTCCGTGCGACAGTTGAATACATCAACCTTACACAACATATACTCCTTCTCGTTTTTCATACACTCCATGGCATGGTTCACCAATGAGGTCTTTCCCCATCTGCGTGGAGAGATAATCACTGTGTTCACCAACCCACGGAAGTTATTGACGAGCCTTTCCGTATCTTGTATACGGTCGGTGAAATCAGCCCCGTCAGCCACTTTCCCAAATACAAACGGTATGTCCATATTGCAACGATTTATTAATTTCATTGCAAATGTAACCATTTTATTTGAAATAGAATTATTTCAAATCGTTTTATTTCATACAGCAGGGCTTATAATTAGGAATTACGCTTCTATTGTATTCCAATAGGTATTTTTTTGACAGAAAATTTGTAGTAATCAGAAAAATACGTAACTTTGCGAATAAATATAATGTAAAAAGCATGGGTATGACTACAAAAAAATGACACGTGAGGAAGCTCTTAAACGTTGGAATGAAGCAAAAGCAACCAAGAAGGCAATGGTTGAAAAAATGCAAAAGGTGCTTTATGAAGAGTATAAGGCAAGAACAGGCGAAGAACCACTCCAATTCAATGTCTGGTAATGATAGAGCCCTGGATTTGCCCATGCCTCATTAGAATCACGCCAGACAGACATAAAAAAAGCAGCTACGCTGTCCGTAACTGCCTCATTTTCATTGGTAGCGGGGGTGGGACCCGAACCCACGACCTCCGGATTATGAATCCGACGCTCTAACCAGCTGAGCTATCCCGCCATCGTTGTTTTGCGGGTGCAAAGGTAACACATTTTTTTTATTCTGCAAAACTTTTGGCGAAAAATATTTGTTTTTTGAAATAAATTTGTCCTGAACAAAATGCAAGGGAAGCGACTTGTAGGGACATATTTTTCGCTATGCTCAACAACA
>ENA-OYXX01000116-OYXX01000116.1-human-gut-metagenome-genome-assembly--contig:-NODE-116-length-36318-cov-8.445881_pt1 | contig 36318 bp, 19 predicted proteins | sample MGYA00243976_ERZ653434 | MGnify/ENA primary metagenome ERZ653434 (study PRJEB26926, sample SAMN06165112) | human gut metagenome | biome: ENVO:00009003; feature: ENVO:2100002; material: ENVO:00002003...
GACAAGACCCAAAAGACATTTTCACCGTTCTATTTCGAGAAAAAAGAAATGTTAAATTTTAGGAATTATTCTGACAGAAAGACATGTTTAGGAACAGAAAGACAGATTGTTTGTTGACAGCTCAAGCCTTTTGTTTTCCCATTGTTTACGCAGAATTGAGAGAGGGAGTGAAGGAAAGTGGATATTGTTATTGCCTCATTTGGATTGGAGATATAGAATCCCATCCTTTCCATATTCTGCTATAAACAAGAAATAAGATTGATGTTATTGCCAATTATTTATAAAAAGATGCTCTTTTTTTGATGTATTTCATTTTGATTCTCAGGGTTTATTTGTACCTTTACACCGAAAAGAATGTCTTTTATGAAAAAAAGAGATGATAAACAGGCTGAAGATTATGATGGCAGAAGAACAAAAAGTAGTAAGTGGCAGGCAGAACAATTAGAGAAAGACAGGGTCTACTGTTTCCAAATGGGTGATGAGCACCATGCAGCCGGACGTAATAAACCTCCTACGTATAGCAGAGGTTTTGAATATTGATGCAGGCAGACTAATCAACCAAAAACATTTGAGAAATGAAGGAAATAGATATTATCCAACAAATTAAACTTGGTGAGGTCAGCAAGGTGCAGTTCAAAGAGCGGCTCCTTGATAACTACGACATTGGTTGCGAACTGGTTGCGTTCAGCAATGCACGTGGCGGTACGTTGGTTGTTGGTGTGAAAGATAAAACAGGTAGTGTTAATCCGTTGTCGTATCAGGAAGTACAGGAAACTACGAATACACTTGGCAACATCGCATCAGAGAACGTTGTTCCTGCCATTCTTGTTGATGTGGAAACCATTTCCGTAGATGACGGAAGCCTTGTTGTGGCTCATATTAAGGAAGGAGTGAACAAACCTTACCATGACAATCGTGGTATTGTGTGGGTGAAGAACGGTGCCGACAAACGCAAAGTGTTTGATAATGCCGAGCTTGCCGAGATGATGACAGATTGCGGTAGTTTTTCGCCTGATGAAGCAGGGGTTCGTGATGCTACCATTAAGGATTTGGACGAGAATACCATCAAAACCTTCCTAAGCAACAAGTTTGAAAAAGTATTAGTGAGGAAAGGGCTGATGGGCGATGCTTTACGCGAAGCCTCTTTAGATACAGTCTGCTCTGCTATCGCCAGTGGACACGATGGGGAGAAGCTGCTGCGTAACCTACGTTTCATCCGACCCGATGGAAAAATCACAGTGGCTGCAATGTTATTGTTTGGCAAGTACACCCAGCGTTGGCTTCCTGTAATGACAGCAAAGTGTATTTGCTTTGTGGGTAACAATCTTGGAGGTACACAATTTCGTGATAAAGTGAATGATGCCGACATTGAAGGCAATCTGCTTCATCAGTTTGAGACTATCATGGACTTCTTTACCCGAAACCTGCATCACATACAAGTAGGAAAAGAGTTTAATTCACAAGGAGTGTTGGAGATACCCTACACCAGTCTTGTGGAGTTCATTGTAAATGCTTTAGTGCATCGCTCGCTGAATATGACAGCCCCAATTCGCATTTTCATCTTTGATGACAGGGTGGAGATACACAGCCCTGGAATTCTCCCCAATGGACTTACCGTAGATGATATTGTTGTGGGAACTTCCATGCCGCGCAATATGTTCCTTTTTACAAATGCCATTCATTTGCTTCCCTACACAGGAGCGGGTAGTGGCATGCTTCGTGCCTTGTCTGAGAACGTGAATGTCTCGTTCTTCAATAATGACAGGACAAATGAGTTCGTGATTACTATAAATAGGCCAATAGGTAACCAAGTTAACGAAGAAAGTAACCAAGATAGCAATAAAAGTAACCAAGTTAATGGCAACTTGGACACTAAACTTGGACACTCTGACACAGACTTAGACACTAACTCCGACACTCTCAATGCCTACTTAGACACCAAACGTCTTAAAATAACAAATAAACAGAGAGATATAGTAAACTTTTGTAGTGTACCGCGTAGCAGCAAGGAAATTCTTGAAAGAATGGGTGTAACAAACCATAGCAAGAATAGACAAACATACATCATGGCTCTTGTCGAGGCTGGTTATCTTGAAATGACCAATCCTGAACATCCTAATGCGAGCAACCAAAAATATAGGAGAAGTAAAAAATGAGCGAATTACTCATTCTGACAATTTCGTACATATTCACTCAAAAAATGGTAACACGTTGATACTTGGATTTGAGGTAACATTAGAAAATCTCGTAAAATACAAAAATGATTACAAAAGATAATTTTAAAGAACTCCTCCTTTCAATAGGATTTGAAAAAGTTTCTGTAGGCAACTTTTTCACAAAGAAATATTCTTCGTGTAGTATTCATGTGGATTTTGACAATGACAAGCTGATATATCCAGAAGCGGAAGGATTGGTTGTTAATGACAAGACTACAAGCAATTTCTCACATAACGAGAATTTTGTGGTCTTTGAATGTGTCTGTCGTTTGTTGGAAAAAGGATATCGCCCTGAGCATATTGAATTGGAGCCAAAATGGCAACTTGGACGTGATGCCAAAGGAGGCAAGGCAGACATCGTTGTTAAGGACGAGAAAGGAGACGTTCTGATTATTATCGAATGTAAGACCGCTGGAGCAGAATACAATAAAGAGGTAAAAAATACTGAGGAATATGGTGGACAGTTATTCAGTTATTGGCAGCAAGAAAATGCAACTCGGTGGCTGGCTCTATACGCATCCGATTTGAAAAATGGCAAGATATTGGTAAAATCACAGGTCATCTCATGTCTGGATGATAAGAACATTGAGGCTATGGCCAAGAATGACAGAGATGTCCTAATCTATCGTAATGCCAAAAACGATTCGGAACGTTTTGAAGTATGGTGTGAAACATACAATAAGGCATGGATAGACAATCTTATTTTTGACGAGGAAAGAAGCATACAATATTGGTATTCCGCCATTGCGCAAACAGAAATTACGTGATTTTACTCCTGAAGATAGAATTGTAAATCGCTTCGAGGAAATATTGCGTCATAACAATGTGTCCGATAAGGAAAATGCCTTCAATAGATTAGTGGCACTCTTTATTTGTAAACTTGTAGATGAAATCAAGAAGCAAGATTTTGAAGAAGTAGAGTTCCAGTATAAACAAGGTACAGATACATACGAAAGCCTGCAAGACCGTCTGCAAAGATTGCACACACAGGGCATGGAGGAATTCATGAAAGAGAAAATCTTTTATGTCGAAGCCGACTATGCTGAGCGGTTGTTTGTGCAATATACTGGCTACAAGCGTAAACAGGCAATAGAAGAACTCAACAAGACTATTCGTATTTTGAAATTCTATTCAAATAATGATTTCGCATTTAAAGATGTTCATAACGAAGAATTGTTCTTTCAGAACGGCAAAATCCTTGTCGAGGTAGTCCAGTTGTTCCAGCCTTATCGCATCGTATATCCAAGTAAACACCAATTCCTTGGCGACCTCTTTGAACAACTGCTCAACAAGGGATTCAAGCAAAACGAAGGACAGTTTTTCACTCCTATGCCCATTACTCGTTTTATATGGGACAGTCTACCTTTACAAACCTACATATCTGACAATGGGTTGCCAAATGTCATTGATTATGCTTGCGGTGCTGGTCATTTTTTGACCGAAGCAGTAGAAGCGATAGACAAGGTTCGAAATGACATGGACAACTCTTGGGTGGAAAAGCACATTTATGGCGTAGAAAAGGACTATCGTCTTGCTCGTGTCTCCAAGATTTCTCTTTTTATGAATGGTGCTGGAGGAGCGAACATTGTCTTTGGCGATGGATTGGAAAACTATGCAGACAAAGGCATAGAAAGAGGTTCTTTTGATATTCTCGTCGCCAACCCGCCTTACTCTGTTAGTGGATTCAAACAACATCTCAAACTGCGTAACAATACATTCCGCATACTTGATATTGTCACGAACGATGGCAAAGAAATAGAGACACTTTTTATAGAACGCATATCACAACTTCTGCGTCCTCGTGGGCTTGCTGCTGTCGTACTTCCGGCGTCTATACTCAGTAATTCGTCCGCAACCTATATGGCTGCACGTGAGGAGTTATTGCAAAATTTCTATATTCGAGCGATTGTAAGTTTCGGAAGCAAGACCTTTGGAGCAACAGGAACCAATACTGTAACGCTTTTCCTTGAACGTTACAACGAGCCACCTCGCATTGCGGAACTAACTAAAGATAGTATTGATGCCATAATGAGTGGAGAGATACTATCGGACTTTGTAGACAAGCAAATTCTTGCGGACTATTTGCAACATCAGCATATCCAAGAAGAAGAGTACCTCCGCTTCACTCGTAAAGAGATGGATTGGGAAGAACTATGTGACAATAGCAATCTTAAAGTTTACACTGATGCCTTTGCACAAATGCCTATCTCTTTGCCCAAGAAATGTACGGCAGAAGAAGAGAAACAAATACGCAAAGAAAAGTTCTTTGAGTTTGCACTTGGTGTGGAACGTGACAAACTATACTATTTCTCATTAGCAAGAGAACAGCGAACACTCGTGATAACATCTCCTGCGGACAATAAAGAGCAAAAGACTTTTCTTGGATATGACTGGAGTAACCGCAAGGGTGCAGAGGGCATAGTCATAAATAAGCCGGGTGGTATGCTATACAATCCCGATGATAGGTTTGCACGTGGCACTTTAGCATCTGCTATACGTAACTCTTTTATTGGAGGAGGAACAACAACTTCTTTGCCTGAAAACCTCGGAAAATATGCCAAAACATATAGGTTGAAGGATATGATGGATTTTTCTTTGTCGGTTTTCAATAAATCTTTTTCACTGACCTCTGATATAGTTGAAAAAGTAATAAGTAAGTATTCATTCATCAAACTTAATGACCCCGATAAATTTTCTATCCGTATAGGCAAAAGGGTCGTTAGCAAAGAAATAGTAGAAAATGGAAAGTATCCAATTTTCAGCGCAAATGTAAAAACGCCTTTTGGATATATAGATCATTTATTATATGAAAACTTTGAGAAAGATTCAATATTGTGGGGGATCGATGGGGATTGGATGGTCGGATATGTGCGCAAAAAGAATCCTTTCTATCCAACAGACCATTGTGGCGTTATTACAATTAATGATGAAAATATAGAGCCGTACTACATCGCATTAGTTTTGGATATCATTGGAGAAAAATATGGTTTTTCAAGAACGTATAGGGCTTCTACGGAAAGGATTTCTGCTGTTCAACTTCCCCTGCCGCCAAAGAAAATCCAACAGCAAATCGTGAAAGAATGTGAGGCCGTTGACGAGGAGTACAACACAAGTCGTATGACAATAGAGACCTATCGGAAAAAGATAAGCGACATCTTTGATAGACTTGAAATTGTTAATAAATCTAAAATGGGGGGATTCCGATTAGCGAAATCTGTACATACGCTACAAAACGCATCTCATATGCTTCCATTGATGCAGATAGCTACGTGACTACCGATAATCTGTTGCAAAACTGCGAAGGTGTAGTGGTGTATGATAGCGTTCCTACGACAGACACGGTTGTAGAGTATCGTAAGGGAGATATTCTACTTTCCAACATACGACCTTATCTGAAGAAAATATGGCTTGCAGACCATGATGGTGGTTGTAGTCCCGATGTTCTTGTGATTCGTCCAAAAAATAACAGCGTGCTTCCTGAATACCTCTATAATACGTTGCGTCGGCAGCAGTTCTTTGATTACGTTATGAAAGATATAAAAGGCATGAAAATGCCGCGAGGGAACAAAGACCATATTATTAGATACCGTATTCCTATCATTGATAGAGAAGCACAAAGATTCATTGTCGAAAAGGTTCAAGAATACGAAGCAATTATATACGAAGCCCAACAGATAATGAATTTATGTCCACAGCGTAAAAAAGACATACTACTTGGTTATCTTGATTGAGAAAGGTAGAGTTACTTGGAGGAATAACGGATTTACAGGCATCCATAAAAGCTGATATGGACAGATGTATTAGGGGGCGGCATCCCGCCCCTAATAATTTTATGTTGCACAATATACAACCAGCCCGTTTTCGGACTGACCCAAAACACGGGCAACTCAAACATTTTGTTTACGCATTGTTTTCACAAAACGAAAATCAGCGATTTACGTTTGTCCGTAAATCGCTGATTTTCAACGGTGGGCTATTTAGGACTTGAACCTAGAACCTCCAGTTTATGAGTATCGCAAAGTGATATTCCATGATATTTCGTTGTTTTAAAAGTATACAGATAATCAGTGGTTTACAAAATCGCGATTTTCTCTGAGTATCAGTAAATACCCCTAACTGAAACAAAATGTTTACGCAGAATTTGGGGCAAAATAGGCGGTGTTAAGTAACAGACTATAATTTGGAGACCACAAATGACCGAACGGTTTTGCTACAAACAGCCGAATAATAATACCGCAAATAACCGAACAAAACAGTCGCAAACCACCGAAAATGTATTGAAAAGTTTGGTTAAATCAAATAAAAGCTGTTCCTTTGTATTCAAAATATAAGGATATATGGCAGAATACAAACAACGAATAGCAGATAGAATCTTGGAACGTAAAGTTCTTGGTAAAGGTGCTGTTTTGATAGAAGGTCCAAAGTGGTGTGGCAAAACTACAACGGCAAAGCAATTGGCAGAGAGCGTACTTGATTTGGGGGATTCTTCTGTACTGAAGCAAAGTTCTCAAATGATAGAGATAAGTCCAAAGTCACTGTTAGAAGGTGCAACCCCTCGTTTGATAGACGAATGGCAGGCTTTACCACCTATCTGGGATTCCATACGAAGTGAGGTGGATAAACGGGGAGAACCGTCACAGTTCATTCTTACGGGGTCATCAGTACTTCCTGATGCAGACGAAACCATCCATAGTGGAACAGGAAGGTTCGCTCATGTAATGATGCGCCCAATGAGTCTGTTTGAGTCGGGAGAGTCAACTGGTTCAGTCAGCATGAGGGATTTATTTGATGGGGAGGTCATGGATGTGCAAGAAAATTCTTTGGAGATAGAAGACATCGCCCATCTAACCTGTAGGGGAGGATGGCCTTGGGCAACACTGATATCAAAGAACGTTGCACTTGATCAGGCATTTGATTATGTCGACTCCGTCATAAAACGTGATATTCAGCGTGTGGATAAAGTAAGAAGAAGTCCCGAACGTGCAAGACTGCTCCTGCGATCATACGCCAGAAACATATCTCAACAGGTGTCATACGCAACCATCCGCAAAGACATGCTCTCCAATGATGCAAGCACATTGGATGAAGACACTGTGGCAGACTATATAAAGGCCTTGAAAAAGCTGTTCGTTATTGAAGACCTTGCTGCTTGGAACCCAAACATACGCAGTAAGGCTGCAATCAGAACGAGTGACACACGCCATTTCGTTGATCCCAGCATCGGAACTGCCGCATTAGGGCTTGGCCCCAAAGACCTAATCAACGATTTACAGTCTTTTGGTCTGTTCTTTGAAGATATGGTTGTCCGCGACCTTCGTGTGTATGCGGAAGCATTAGATGGTGAACTCTACCATTATAGGGACAGTAACGGACTTGAATGTGACACAGTACTTCATCGACGTAACGGTAGTTATGCCCTTCTTGAGGTAAAACTTGGTGGTGAAGATAAAATCAACGAAGGTGCAGCCTGCATGATTGAACTTGCCAATAATATTGATACGGACAAAATGCCAGCCCCATCATTTATGGCTGTCATTATTGGAGTAGGTAAGTATGCGTATCAGAGAAAAGACGGAGTGTATGTCATTCCTATTGGTTGTCTGAAAGACTAAAACTCAACCATTTGTTTACGCAGAAAAAGAAAATCAGCGACTTACGTTTGTCCGTAAATCGCTGATTTCTAACGGTGGGCCATCTAGGGCTTGAACCTAGGACCTCCAGATTATGAGTCTGTTGCTCTAACCAACTGAGCTAAAAGCCCGCAAAACCAATATCTGATTGATTTCGGGTGCAAAGTTACATATAAAAAATCAAACTACCAAATATTTTTTTGTGAAAAGAAACTAAATAAATCGTTGATACTTGGTTGCCATAGCCTTTTTCGCTAACTTTGCAGGACATATCAGGTATTAAAAAGTATGTATGTTATGGATAATAAGACCATCGGAAACGTTCAGGATATAACGGGACTAACCGAGGCACAAGCCGCAGAAAGCCGCCGCAAACATGGTGACAACGTGCTCACCCCGCCGGCGAAGACATCGCTGTGGCGGCTGTATTTGGAAAAATTTGACGACCCCATCATACGCATCCTTCTTGTGGCGGCGGTGGTGTCGTTGGGGCTTGCTTTTGTCGAGGGCGAGTTTGTCGAGACGATAGGCATCTTCCTTGCCATCTTCCTTGCCACGGGCATAGGTTTTTATTTTGAGCGTGATGCCGCACGAAAGTTTGACGTGCTCACTGCCATCGGTGAGGAGCAGGCTGTGAAGGTGGTGCGCGACGGTCGTGTGTGCGAGATTGCCCGCCGTGACGTTGTCGTGGGCGATGTGGTGGTGCTGGAAGTTGGTGACGAGGTGCCGGCCGACGGACGGCTCATCGAGGCTGTCGACTTGCAGATAGACGAGTCGGCCCTTACCGGTGAACCCATTATATATAAATATGTGTCGGGCACACAAGGTGATGAGGCCGTTTCGGGTGCCGCCGCCGTGAACGGCAAAGACGATGAAGCCACATATCCCGCCGACGTAGTGTTGCGATCCACAATGGTGATGGGCGGCGGCGGACGTATGGTGGTGACCGCCGTGGGTGATGCCACCGAGATAGGGCGTGTGGCCCGCGACTCCACAGAACATACGGCGGTGAAGACGCCCCTCAACATGCAGCTCGACCGTTTGGCGTCGATGATAAGCAAGGTGGGCACCGGTATTGCCGTGGCGGCATTTGCCGTTTTTCTTGGTCACGACATTCTCACGCAGCCGGTTTGGCATACAGACGATTATCTGCGTATGGCCGAGGTGGTGCTGCGTTACTTCATGATGTCGGTCACGCTTATAGTGATGGCCGTGCCCGAGGGACTGCCCATGGCCGTTACCCTTGCACTTGCACTCAACATGCGCCGTATGCTCAAGAGCAACAATCTGGTGCGCAAGTTGCATGCCTGCGAGACGATGGGTGCCGTGACCGTCATCTGTACGGACAAGACAGGTACGCTGACACAGAACAGGATGCGGGTGAACGAGATAAAACAACTGCCATGCGGCGGCGCTTCCCGAGAAGAGGATATGGCAGAGACAGCCGTCCCCGACCTGGCAAAATCTTTTGCTCTCAACAGTACGGCCGAACTCGACGGCGACAGTGGCATAGGCAACCCCACGGAGGTGGCTCTGCTGAGGTGGCTCGGCGAACACGGTGCCGACTATAAGGCGTTGCGTGCCGGGGCTCCGATAGTAGAGCGTCTGCCCTTTTCCACCGAACGTAAGTATATGGCCACCCTGTGCGATGTAGACGGGGAGAAGTGGCTGTTTGTAAAAGGTGCTCCAGAAATTGTCATGGCACATTGTGCGATTGGCCCGGAGGAGCGTGCACGCGTGACGGAACAGCTCACCGTATGGCAGAACAGGGCCATGCGTACGCTGGCGTTTGCCTGCCGGCGGTGTGACACGATAGACGTTGACGGTATGACATTGCAGGCTGTGGCAGCCATAAGCGACCCGCTGAGGGAGGAGGTGCCCGAGGCCGTGCGCCGTTGCATCAGTGCCGGTATAGATGTCAAGATTGTCACCGGCGACACTTCGGCCACGGCCATGGAGATAGCACGCCAGATAGGAATAAAAGCAGGCGGAGGCATTACCGGCCCGGAGTTTGCCGCCCTCAGCGACGAGGAGGCTCTGGAGAGTGTGGCGGAGATACGGGTGATGAGCCGTGCGCGTCCGGCCGACAAGCAGCGTCTGGTCAACCTGCTGCAACAGCGTGGCGAGGTGGTGGCCGTAACCGGCGACGGCACCAACGACGCACCGGCACTCAACCATGCCCATGTGGGACTTTCGCTCGGCTCGGGTACGAGTGTGGCAAAGAACGCAAGCGACATGACGCTTATCGACGACTCTTTCAACAGCATAGTCAGTGCAGTGGAGTGGGGGCGCTCGCTGTACAACAACATCCGCCGGTTCATATTCTTCCAGCTTGTGGTTAACGTCACGGCCCTGCTGCTCGTGCTCGGAGGATCGTTTATTGGCACCGAAATACCGCTAACCATCACGCAGATGCTGTGGGTGAACCTCATAATGGACACCTTTGCGGCCATGGCACTTGCCTCGCTTCCGCCCGAGAGTGAGGTGATGAATGACAAGCCGCGCAGCCGTACGGCCTTTATCGTTAGCCGGTCGATGGGCAGAGCCATAGCTGCGGTGGGGCTGTTGTTTTTCGCGGTGCTGATATCGCTGCTTTACTATTTTGAGCATGTGGCGGGAGTGTCGGCAGAGGAGCTGACAGTGTTCTTCACCATATTCGTTATGCTGCAGTGGTGGAATCTGTTCAATGCCAAGGCCTTTGGCGGCAGCAAGCCGGCTTTGAACGGCATCATGAGAGACCGCGGCATGCTGTTTGTGCTTGCCGTCATCCTTGTAGGCCAGTGGCTTATAGTGACGTTTGGCGGCAGGATGTTCCGCACGGTGCCGCTCGATGCCGTAACATGGCTGTGCATTTTTGCGGCCACGTCGCCGGTGCTGATGGTGGGCGAGCTGTGGCGGCTGGTGATGAGAGGAAGACAGACAGTGAAAGAAAATATATAAAAGCAATAAATCAGGAACTATGAGAGTGATAACACCGGCCGATGGGATGAAGTCTTTAGGGCCGTGCGTAGGTACTATAGGATTCTTCGACGGGGTACACCGCGGTCACCGCCATTTGATAAGACAGGTGATGGATGTGGCTGCCGTGAAGGGGATGAAGTCGATGGTGATAACTTTCGACAGGCATCCGCGTGAGGTGCTGCACTGCGACTTCCGTCCGCCGTTGCTGAGCACTGTCGGCGAGAAGATGGAGCTGATAGCTCAGACAGGAGTAGACTATTGTGTGGTGCTGCCTTTTGATGAGGCCATGGCTTCACTTTCGGCATACGACTTCATGAACAGTGTGCTGTGCCGGCAGTTGGGACTGAAAGTGCTTATAACGGGTTATGACAACCGCTTCGGCCACAACCGCAGCGAGGGATTCGACGATTATGTGGCTTACGGCCGCGAGCTGGGACTTGACGTGCGTAAGGGTACGGCCTTTGTGCTCAACGGCGTCAATGTGAGTTCGTCGGTGATACGTTCGTTTCTGCAGGAGGGTGAGGTGGAGATGGCGCGCCGCTGTCTCGGCTATCCCTACACACTGTCGGGAAAGGTGGTCGGAGGCGAGCATGTGGGACACAGTCTCGGTTTCCCCACGGCCAATCTGCGTCTTGACGACAACCGTAAGCTGGTACCTGCCTCGGGTGTATATGCCGTGACGGTGGCCTTGCCGGGCGAAACATCGCTGCATCGCGGAATGATGAACATCGGCACGCGTCCCACGTTCGATGGTGGCAGCATGACGATAGAGACCCATATATTCGGTTTCTCGGGCGATGTCTACGGCATGCCGATGGGTGTGTCGCTCGTCGGCCGTCTGAGGGGTGAGCGGCGTTTTCGCAGTACCGACGAGCTGGTACGGCAGTTGGAGAAAGACAAGGCGGCGGTGGAGGAGATATTTGACAAAGGTAAATGTTGAGGCCGGTCAGTGTCGTATGGTGGCCTGATAGTTTATGACTGTATAACCTGATAGTTTATGACAGTATAAAAAGAAAAAAGAGATAATGAAGAATGCTTTGATTTATTTGATGGTGTTTATCGCCATTCAGATTGGCGCTACATCCGGTGTGCGGGTGTTGTGGCAACTGACAAGTGGCACGGGTGACCTGACAGCCATGATGATTATCGTGGCTTCTGTTGTTTTCAGCCTGGTGACCATGACAGTGTTTCTGCTTGCACGGTGGGCTGAAGTGTCACGCAACTATGTTCGTTCGCAACCTTGGGACGTTCTCTTCTGGTGTGTTGTGGCAGCCTTGGGGGCCATCGTGCCATCGGCATGGCTTCAGGAGCATATGCCCGAACTGCCCAATCTGCTCGACGTACAGATGGATATGGTGCTCAGAGAACGTTGGGGCTATGTGGCCGTGGGCTTGCTGGCCCCTCTTGTTGAAGAGCTTGTGTTTCGCGGAGCCATCCTCCGTGCCCTGCTCGGTCAGTGGAAGTCGCGTCCGTGGATGTGCATAACGGTTTCGGCGCTTCTGTTCTCCCTCGTTCACGGCAATCCTGTGCAGATGCCTCATGCCTTCATCATAGGTTTGCTTCTCGGATGGTTGTATTTCCGCACGGGCAGTATCGTACCCGGCGTGGTGTATCACTGGGTGAACAACACCGTTGCTTATGTCATGTACAATCTCATTCCCGTGGCAGACGCTCCGCTCGTGACGTATTTCGGTACGGATACGCGTGTCATGTTGGCCTTGCTTTGCTCGCTCTGCATGCTGATACCGGCATTGTTCCAGTTGGACAGGAGGATGAGGTAAGGAAAATCCCCGGCCCCCTATAATCCCCCAAAGGGGGATGCTGAGTAAAAGAAACATCAACTCGGCATCCCCCTTTGGGGGATTATAGGGGGCCGGTATTATATTCCGCTTAATTTCTCTATATCTTCAATGTTCGTTGCCACGGCAATGTGGTCGTGCCATGAGCCGCGCACGAATCCGCGCTGCTGCAAATCGTCGAGCATGGCGATGAGCGAATCCCAAAATCCGTCGATATTATACAGTATGACGCGCTTCGAGTGATAGCCGATGGTGGCCGATGCCACCACGGTGAATATCTCGTCGAGAGTGCCGATGCCGCCGGGCAGGGCGATGAACACGTCACTGTGGTTCATCATAAGTTCTTTTCTGTCGCTGAGGTTGTCGCATGGTATGTGAATGTCGATATGTCGGCTTGTGCGTCCGCGCTCCTCCACTTTTGTCGGAACCACGCCTATCGTTCTTGCACCGTGCTCGCGGGCGGTGCGTCCTATGCACTCCATCAGGCCCAAGTCGCAGCCTCCGAAAACCACCGTATGCCCTTTCTCCGCAGCCCAGCGTCCCAGTTCCTCGGTGGCGGAGAAATACGCGGGAGATATGTTGCTGTTGGCGGAACAGAATATACATATTTTCATAACGGTGCAAACTTACTGAAAATAAGTGTAAAAAACAAATTCACGGATGGAAAAAATTTCATAACTTTGCACATCAAACAGGCATGCTCAAGCATAAGAAGATAACAACGATAATACATTAACGACAAACGACAATGACCGGAGCAAACATATCCGATTTTGAAATAATGGCCCCCGTGGGCTCGCGCGACAGTCTGGCAGCGGCCATCAAGGCCGGTGCCGGTTCGGTGTATTTCGGGGTGGAGAAGCTCAACATGAGGGCTCACTCGGCCAGTACGTTCACCGTCGACGACCTGCGGGAGATAGCCGCCACATGTGCCGCCCATGGCATAAAGACCTATCTGACAGTCAACACCATCATCTATCAGGAGGACCTCGGGCAGATGCGCGAGATAATCGACGCCGCCAAGGATGCCGGCATATCGGCCGTGATAGCCAGTGACGTGGCCGTGATGACCTACTGCCGCGAGGTGGGGCAGGAGGTGCATCTGTCCACGCAGCTCAACATATCCAACATCGAGGCGCTCAAGTTCTACGCCCGGTTTGCCGATGTGGTGGTCTTGGCGCGCGAACTAAACATGGAGCAGGTGGCCGCAATCTACCGCGGCATCTGCGAGGAGAACATCTGCGGGCCGTCGGGCCGGCAGGTGCGCATAGAGATGTTCTGCCACGGCGCGCTGTGCATGGCCATCAGCGGCAAGTGCTACATGAGTCTGCACGAGGCCAACCGCAGTGCCAACCGCGGCTCGTGCGTACAGATATGCCGCCGTTCGTACACCGTCACCGACAACGAGACGGGTGCCGAACTGGCCATCGACAACAAGTATATCATGAGTCCGAAGGACCTGAAGACCGTACGTTTTATCGACCGCATGATGGAGGCCGGCGTCCGCGTGTTCAAGATTGAGGGCCGTGCCCGCGGTCCGGAATACGTGAAGACCGTGGTGGAGTGCTACCGTGAGGCCATCGCCGCCGTGCTCGACGGCACGTTCACCGAGCAACGCAAGGACGGATGGGACGAGCGCTTGGCCACCGTCTTCAACCGCGGCTTCTGGGACGGCTACTATCAGGGACAGACCATGGGCGAATGGAACCGCCACTACGGCTCCTGCGCCACCGAACGCAAGGTCTATGTGGGCAAGGGCGTGAAGTATTTCAGCAAGCTCGGCGTGGCCGAATTTACTGTCGAGGCCTCCGAGTTCGCCCCCGGCGACAAGCTCCTCATCACCGGCCCGACCACCGGAGCGCTCTATGTCACGCCCGATGTCATACATGGCGACCACGGCCCTGTGGACATCGCCCGCAAGGGAACGCGCATCAGCATCGCCGTGCCGGAGAAAGTGCGGCCCAGCGACAAGCTGTTCAGGATAGAACCAGTCAGTTCATTGGAGCCCTAAGAATCCTCTTTAGTCCCTATCAAAGGGACTAAAGAGGCTGAGTATTTACAATATCTTCTTACGGAGTAGATTTGTTTGTGACTCAGTAATATAGAGGCTGTATTAATAGACAATTCGTTATTCATCTTTGTCATTTGTAGATGAAATGGGAATGTTATACCCAACAATAATAAGTCGATACAAATACATAATCTAACCGAGTCGTAGACTTGTTTATTGCATTGAATTTATGTCAATATGGAGCAAGATCATGGGAATCAGGAAAACCGATGACAGGAATAATGCCATCGGTAATAATACATTCACTGTGCCATGTAGTGATGTCTGCAATTATGCCATAGTGGATGTTGAGGTTGGCCTGAAAGATAATAAAATCCATGATATAGGAGCACTTAAACATGATGACACAATATTTCATAAAACATCGAAAGAAGAGCTGTTTGCTTTCCTGAACGATGTAGATTATATCTGCGGTCACAATATAATTAATCATGATGCAAGATATCTATTTTCAGATGAGAAATGCCGCCAGACTTTAGTCGATACACTTTATGTCTCACCTTTATTGTTTCCGGAACGTCCTTACCACAGGCTTGTGAAAGATGACAAACTCATCAGCGAACAGATGAACAATCCGGTTAACGATTGCAAGAAAGCAAAAGATTTACTGTTGGATGAAATAGCATGTTGGAATACATTGTCAAGAGAAAAGCGTATATTGCTTGCGTCGTTGCTGAGGGACAAGAAAGAATTTGAGGGATTTCTCAGCATGGTGAGGGCAGAGTATATCTGTGAGGGAATACCTGAACTTGTTAAAGAACTTTACAAAGGAAAGGTTTGCCAATGCGCCGATTTTGACATGCTTATCAGACAATATCCATACGGTCTGGCATATGCATTGGCTCTGATTGATACTACTGATTATCGTTCCGTCACTCCCGGATGGGTGCTTTACAATTATCCGGAGGTGGAACTTATCATAAAACTCCTGCGCCATACTATTTGCCACAAAGGTTGTGACTATTGCCGTACGCAATTAGATGTGTTTAATAACCTGAAAGCATTTTTCGGATATAACCACTTTCGGACATACGAAGGTGAGCCTTTGCAAGAACGGGCTACCCGGGCGGCGGTGAATGGGAAATCGCTGTTGGCAATATTCCCTACCGGTGGCGGCAAATCACTTACATTCCAATTACCTGCACTCATTGCCGGACGTACTGTTCACGGACTTACGGTTGTCATTTCTCCTTTGCAGTCGCTGATGAAAGATCAGGTGGACAATCTTGCAGACAGAGGTATTACGGATGCTGTAACCATAAATGGAATGTTGGACCCCATTACAAGGGCACTGTCAATACAAAGGATACAAGACGGAGATGCTTCGCTGTTGTATATCTCTCCTGAGATGCTTCGTTCAAAAACAATAGAAAAAATACTGATGGCGCGTCATGTTGTAAGGTTTGTCATAGATGAAGCACATTGTTTTTCTTCATGGGGGCAGGATTTCAGAGTAGATTATCTTTATATTGGTAAATTCATACGGCAGTACCAGCAAAAGAAAAAATGCAAGAATCCGATACCTGTATCCTGTTTTACGGCTACGGCAAAGCAGAAAGTTATACAAGATATCTGCGATTATTTTAAGCAGACCCTGAATTTGAACTTAGAGCTGTTCGCTTCGACGGCATCAAGAACAAATCTGCACTATTCCGTGATACATGTAGATGGTGATAATGAAAAATATTTAAGGCTGAGAGAACTTGTTGCAGAGTTTGACTGCCCGACTATTATTTATGTATCACGCACCAAGCGTACAAAAGAACTGTCTGCAAGACTGACCCGCGACGGTTATAAGGCATTGCCTTTCAATGGTAAGATGGATTCTGATGAGAAGATTACCAATCAGGAAGCCTTCATGAGTGATCGGGTGCGCATTATCGTGGCAACGTCTGCATTTGGCATGGGAGTGGATAAGAAAGACGTAGGTCTTGTTGTGCATTACGATATTTCCGATTCTTTGGAAAACTACGTTCAGGAAGCCGGCAGAGCCGGTCGCGACCCGGGGCTCAGTGCACGTTGTTATGTCCTTTATGGAGATAACGACTTGGATAAGCATTTTATATTGCTGAACCAGACTAAACTCAGTATCAGTGAGATACAACAGGTATGGAAAGCTGTCAAAAACCTTACCAAACAGCGCATGACAGTCAACTGTTCTGCATTGGAAATTGCCCGGCAGGCCGGATGGGACGATTTGGTTTATGACATCGAAACCCGTGTACGGACGGCAATAGCGGCTTTGGAACAAAGCGGATATCTGGTGAGAGGGAACAATGTACCTCATGTATATGCCACAGGAATAACGGTGAAGAACATGGACGAAGCCAGAGATCGCATATCATCATCAGTGCTCTTTGACAGTGATGAAATAGACAAGTCGGTTCGCATAATCAAATCGTTGATAACCCAAAAGCATATTGCCAAAGCTCAGGATTCGGAAGCGGAATCACGGATAGACTATCTGGCAGATATTTTGGGACTAAGTAAACGAGAAGTCATATCCATCGTGGAGCGCATGCGGCAGGAAGGCATATTGGCAGACAGCAAAGATATATCCGCCTATTTGCAGGATGCAGGTGATTCGGAACGGAAATCACAAACACTCCTCGAACGTTTTGCCAAGCTCGAGCAATACATCCTTAATCATATTCCTGATGGTTTTTTGCGGATATCATGCAAGCAACTGAATGAAAACGCCGTGAACGACGGTATCAGCACATCCAAGGAAAAAGATATACGGACGCTGCTCTATTTCCTTACCGTTAAGGGCTACACCCATAAGAAGGAAGATGCGGCCCATAATATGGAAATAAGCCGTCAGGCAGACTTGGATTCTACCATAAGACGTTTTGAGAAGCGATTGGAGATAAGCCGTTTTACCGTTGAGTGGCTTTACAAATTAGTTTCTGATGCGGAAAGAAGACAGAATATGCCAGGCAAAGCCATCCAATTCTCTGTGGTGGAACTCCTGCAAAGAATCAAATCAAGCCATCATTCACTTTTTGGCGGACTTGCAGACATTCAATTAGAAGATGTGGAAGAAGCGCTTCTTTACTTGTCAAAAATCGGTTCGTTAAAGCTTGAAGGCGGTTTCTTGGTACTTTACAATGCCATGAATATCCAAAGAATAAAGGACAACAAATCGAGATACAAGCAGGATGACTATCGGATGCTCAACGAATTTTATAAGTTGAAAATACAGCAGGTGCATATTGTGGGCGAATATGCCAATTTGATGGTGGAGGATTATCAAACAGCTTTGCAGTATGTTCAAGACTATTTTCAGATGGACTACAGGAAATTTGTCGCCAAATACTTCAAAGATGACAGGGCAAACGAAATACAACGTAATCTGACGCCACAGAAGTACAAGCATTTGTTTGGACAGTTGTCCAAGCGGCAGATGGATATTATTTCCGATAAGGCTTCGCGTTGCATTGTGGTTGCGGCCGGTCCGGGCAGTGGCAAGACACGGGTGTTGGTGCATAAGCTGGCCTCGCTTCTGATACTTGAGGACGTGAAACACGAACAACTCCTGATGTTGACATTTTCACGGGCTGCTGCTACAGAATTCAAGCAAAGGCTCATGGAGTTGATAGGCAACGCAGCCCATTTTGTCGAAATAAAGACATTCCATTCCTATTGCTTTGATCTTTTGGGACGTATAGGAAATCTTGAAGATTCAAAAAATGTCGTTGTAAAGGCTGCAGAAATGATATGTCAGGGAGAAGTTGAGCCAACAAAAATCGGTAAGACGGTGCTTGTCATAGACGAGGCTCAGGACATGGGAGTTGAAGAGTATTCACTTGTAAAGGCACTGATGGACAACAACGAGGAAATGCGTGTGATAGCAGTGGGAGACGATGACCAAAACATCTACGAATTTCGCGGCTCCGATTCCGGATATATGTATCGGTTGGCACAGGAAAGCGGAAGTACATTTGTAGAAATGACCGAAAACTACCGCAGTGCACGTAAACCTGTGAGTTTTGCCAACGGATTCTTGAAAGCTATCGGTCGAAGGATGAAAAGTACGCCGATTATTTCCATGAGAAAAGAGGATGGTTGGGTGGAGGTGACACGTCATCAGTCAAAGTACATGTATCAGCCGCTTGTAGAAAATTTGCTTCGAAACAAAGACAAAGGTACTTCGTGTGTACTCACCCAAACAAATGAAGAGGCTGTCATTTTGGTGGCTCTTTTACGCAAACATGGTGTGAACAGCAAAATGAAACAGTCCATGGACGGTCTGCGTTTCTGTAATATGGCCGAGATGAGATATTTCTTGAAGTATATAGACAAGCGGATAAAGACACCGTTGATAACAGAAGACTTGTGGGAGGAAGCCAAACAGAGAACATTTTCCACTTATGACAGAAGTCGGAGTCTGGTGTATGTGAAACGGTGTGTGGAACAATTTGAGCAGACCAACGGAACAAAATATTTCAGCGACTTCAAAGAATTTGTGTTTGAATCATCAGTGGAGGATTTCTGTGATGTCTCAGGAACCGATGTCGTTGTGTCAACCATTCATAAGGCCAAGGGTAGAGAGTTTGACGATGTTTATATGCTCATATCCGACGGCTTTATAAAGGATGCGCATCTGGTGCGTCGTTATTACGTAGGAATGACGAGGGCCAAAGACCGGCTATTTATACATACGAATGGCGATTGTTTCAATCGTCTGAGTGCTGACCGGTATTTTATCGACCGGATACAATACAATATGCCAGAAGAAATTGTATTGCAACTTTCTTACAAAGATGTCTATTTGGATTATTTTAAGGGACGTAAACAGGATATATTGGAATTGAGAGGTGGAGACTCTTTAACTTATAGTAATTTCATTTTGTACAGGTCCCCTGACAAGCCTGTAGCAAAGATGTCTTCAAAAATGCAGGGAACATTGTCAGAGTGGGGAAAGAGAGGTTACAGAGTGCGGACTGCGTCAGTACGCTTTGTCGTGGCATGGAGACCTAAGGATGCGCCCAAAAACGAGACGGAGACAGCTGTTCTTTTAGCGGATTTGGTGCTTTCTTTGTAAGTGTTGTTTATAATGTTTATAATAAAGTGCGTTTTTTCAACTATGTTTAATACAGTTTGTCTTAAATTTCATAACTTTGCACATTGACAGCTGTGCTGTAAACATAAAGACATTAATAATAATATATATAACAATAGCAACCGGGAATTTCACTCCACAGGTCATCCCACTTTGATGAACCACATGGATGCTTGATGTATAGAGTCCGGTTTTTCTTTTAATTATGACAATAAACGAACTTCAAGACGAAATCATCGAGGAGTTTTCCGACTTCTCCGACTGGATGGACAAGTATCAGTTGCTCATCGATCTGGGCAACGAGCAGGCGCCGCTCGACGGGCGCTACAAGACCGAGAGCAACCTCATCGACGGCTGCCAGAGCCGCGTGTGGCTGCAGGCCGACTATGAAGACGGCCTTATCCGCTTCACCGCCGAGAGCGACGCGCTCATCGTAAAGGGCATCATCGCCCTGCTCATCCGCGTGCTCAGCGGCCATACGCCCGACGAGATACTCGCCGCCGAACTGTATTTCATCGACCGCATCGGTCTGAAAGACCATCTCAGCCCCACCCGCAGCAACGGACTGCTGGCTATGGTCAAGCAGATGCGCATGTATGCACTGGCCTTCAAGGCCAAGGAGGGCGTATGAAGCCGCGACCGGAAGAAAGTCGCCGCCGTCGCGGAATGACGGCCGCAGGACAACTGTTTGGGCATATAATGCACCAGATGGCGGCCGCAGCGCTTTGGATGATGCTCACGATGTGCCTCATTGTGTCATCGTGCGGCTCGCCGCACCGTTATACCATAGGTGTGGCGCAGTGCAGCGAAGACTCGTGGCGCGCCAAACTGAACGAGGAACTGCGCACGGCCACCTATCTGTATGGCAATGTGGACATCCGCGTGGTGTCGGCCGATGACAACGATACGCTGCAGCGGGCGCAGATAGACAGGTTCATCGACGAAGGTGTCGATCTGCTTATTGTCTCGCCCAACCAGATGAACAGCATCTCCGAGGCTGTCGACCGGGCTTACGACAGCGGCATACCCGTGATATTGCTCGACCGCAAGACCGGTTCGGGAAAGTACACCGCGTTCATCGGAGCCGACAACGTGGAGATAGGGCGCAGCATAGGCGAGTTTGTGGCCACACGGCTCGGCGGCCGCGGCACGGTGGTGGAGATACAGGGGCTTGAGGGCTCGTCGCCGGCCGTGGAGCGCCATCGCGGCTTCACCGACGTGCTGGGCCGCTATCCCGACATCCACATCATCGCCTCGCCCTCGGGCAACTGGCTTCAGGACAGCGGCGAAGAAGTCATGGACATGGTGATGCGTCAGGACACGGACCGGCAGATAGACTGCGTCTTCGGCCATAACGACCGCATGGCCGTGGGAGCTTACGAGACAATGAAAGGCTACGGAGCCGATGTCGGTGGCATGCTGTTCGCCGGAGTTGACGCCCTGCCCGGTGCTGACGGCGGCATAGCCCGCGTACACGACGGCACGCTTACCGTGTCGTGCATCTATCCCACGGGTGGCGACAAGGTGATGGAGCTGGCCATGAACATACTCGAAGGCCGGCCGTACAACAAGGAAAACACACTGCGGGCGGCACTTGTCACCCGCGACAATGCCGGCGTCATGCTTATGCAGGCCGAGGAGATGGCCCGGCAGAACGAATACCTCGACACCCTTCACGGCAAGATAGACACTTATTTAGCACAGTATAACCATCAGAAGGTCTATCTCTTGTTGTCCGTTATAATCGTAATCCTGCTCATCTTCTTCTTCATCATGGCTTACAGGGCCATGCTCATGCGGCGGCGTATGGCCGAAGAGGCGGCCAACGCAAAGCTCGTGTTCTTCACCAACATGAGCCACGAGTTCCGCACGCCGCTCACTCTCATTGCCGACCCTGTGGAACAGATGCTTGATGACGACAACCTGACCCCGCGGCAGCGCGGCCGTCTGGAGATAGTGAGCCGCAACGCCCGCGTACTGCTCAGGCTGATAGGCGAGATACTCGACTTCCGCAAGCTGCAGAACGGCAAGATGACGCTCATGGCCACCCGTTTCCGGCTGTCAGAACAGGCCCGCGTGTGGACCGACAGCTTCCGTCCCGTGGCCGAGAGCAAGGGCATAGAGCTGTGCTGCCGCACGGCCGACGGCATAGAGGTGGTGACGGATATGTATAAGGTGGAGCGCATCTGCTACAACCTTTTGGGCAATGCCATCAAGCACACCCGCCGCGGCGGCACGGTGACGCTTACCGTAACGGCGGCCGACACCCGCGGCATGGTGGCCCTGAGCGTGAGCGACACGGGCGAGGGAATACCGCGCGACAAGCAGCAGAACATCTTCGACCGCTTCTTCATGGTGAACAGCAGCGCCGCCGACGGCACGGGCATAGGCCTCGCTTTGGTAAAGGCCTTTGCCGAAATGATGGGCGGACGCGTCACGGTGGAGAGCGAGCCGGGCCACGGCGCAACGTTTACGGTGCTGCTGCCGGCAGGGATTGAGGCTGGAGAGAGTGATGGGAGAAATGGGAGAGATGGGAGGAATGGGAGAGATGGGAATGATGGGAAGAATGGGAGTTGTGGGAGCGCTGCCGCGGCTGCTCCGCAGGCTCAGTCTTCCGCTACGGCCGAGTCTTCCGACAACCGCCCGCAGGTGCTTGTCGTGGACGACAGCGACGACATACGCACATACATATCGTCACTGCTCGGCGACAGATACGCCATAATATCGGCCGCCGACGGCAGCGAGGGGCTACGCATGGCCGTGGAATGTGTTCCCGACCTTATTGTCAGCGACGTGATGATGCCCGTGATGGACGGGCTGGAGATGTGCCGGCGCGTGAAGGGCGAGACGGCCACGAGCCATATCCCCGTGCTCATGCTCACGGCACGCACGCTCGAAGAGCAGCGCGCCGAGGGCTACGACTGCGGTGCCGATGCCTACATAACCAAGCCGTTCAGCGGCAAGGTGCTCGTCTCGCGGGTGGAGAATCTGCTCGAGAGCCGCAGAAGGTTGCGGGAACTCTTTGCCGGGATTTATGGGAGTGATGGGAGGAATGGGAGTAATGGGAAGAGTGGGAGTAATGGGAATGATGGGAAGAGTGGGAGTGATGAGAGCAACGACATCTTCGACAACCCACCGGCCGACGGATGCTGCAGCGGTGCGGCGCCTGTGGCCAATGCTGCCGACAGCCGCTTCATTACCCGCCTGCACGACTTCATAGCCGCTAACATCGCCGACTCGGACCTCAATGTCGAGACCATCAGTGCCGAAATGGGGTTAAGCCGCGTACAGCTCTACCGCAAGGTGAAGGCCATGACCGGAGCCACGCCCGTCGAACTCGTACGCCTCACGCGCCTGCGCCGTGCTGAAGAACTGCTGCTCGAGGGCGGCAGAACGGTGTCGGAAGTGGCATACGGGGTGGGGTTTTCGTCGCCGTCGTATTTCATAAAGTGCTATAAAGACCACTTCGGGCATACCCCGAACGACAGATAGTGCCGGGTAGCCGAAACACCGAATGAATGGGATTTTTCTTAATTGAGAGTTGAAAATGGAGAATGGATAATTATGATTACCACTGCAAGTGAGGTACAGCATATCGTTTAAAGCCTGCACTCACAAACAAAGCAAATCATAATTCTCTGTTCTCCATTTTCCATTCTCCATTTTCCATTCTCCATTCTCCATTTTCCATTTTCAATTAAGGAGATTCTCATTTTCCTTTACTTTAACGTATGTTAAACGACACCCTGACCGCGGTTTTCGCACTACGGCGCGAAATACGCGATTTTTCGTTGAAATGGGGAGCGCTGACAGTCAGTGAGTTACGCGAATGTTAATTTGTTGAGATAGCAGAGAGGCCCTTTTTACACTCCAATTAGGCCGTAGTTGCATCACGGTTAGGCCGTAACCGCAACGCAAGTACGCCGTAAACGGAGTGTAAGGAGGGCCTAAAGGCAAGCTCGGGGCACAAAAATGGTGTGCCGGCAAGGCAAAAACGGCCTTGCCGCCGTTCTATTTCGAGAAAAAAGAAATGTTAAATTTTAGGAATTAAACGGACAAAATATCAGTCCTGCGCAATCCCAAAAATCGTTCAAAAGGCATCAAAAATGTTACATGAACGATTTTTTTTATCATCTGAAATATATTTTTTATCTTTGCGGGCCGGTTCATGATAACTTTGCGGCAGATATTTTTCGTACCATTAACAAAAAACAGCAACTAACCAAAAAACAGCAAACAATGGAAAAAGTAAAGAGAATCCTGTTTTGCACGATTATCATGCTTGCCTGCTCGCTGACAGCCACGGCACAGCAAATCGACGTTTCCGGAACGGTGAAGACCGCCGGCGGCGAGGGAATAATCGGAGCCACCGTGCGCGACGAGAGCGCAGGCGGCAAGGGCACGGTGACCGACTTCGACGGCAACTTCAGCCTGAAGGCCGGCAGCGGAGCCACGCTCTCCATATCTTATATAGGTATGAAGACGGTGACGGTGAAGGCCGCCCCGCGGCTCGACATCACGATGGAGGAAGACAGCCGCGTGATGGACGAGGTGGTGGTGACGGGCTACATGACCCAGCGCAAGGCCGACCTTACCGGTGCCGTTTCAGTGGTCAGCATTGATGAAATGATGAAAGAAGGTGAAAACAACCCCGTGAAGGCTCTTCAGGGTCGCGTGCCGGGAATGTATGTCACAGCCGACGGCAATCCGAGCGGAGCGGCCACTGTGCGCATCCGAGGTATCGGTACGATGAACAACAACGACCCTCTCTACATCATCGACGGTGTGCCTTCGCAGTCGGGCATGCACGAACTCAACGGCAGTGACATTGAGTCCATACAGGTACTCAAGGACGCCTCGTCGGCCAGCATCTACGGTTCGCGCGCAGCCAACGGCGTAATCATCATCACGACAAAGCGCGGCAAGGCCGGACGCCTGGCCGTAAACTTCGACGCCTCTGTATCAATGTCGCTTTTCCAGAGCAAACTCGACATGATGAACACCGAGCAGTACGGCCGCACGCTTTGGACAGCCTATACCAACTCGGGCACAAACCCCAACTCCAACCCTATCGGCTACCGTTATGATTGGGGCTACGACGCAGCGGGCTATCCCGTGCTCCACTCGATGTCGCTGCCCAAGTATCTCGACAGGGACAACACCATAGCCACGTCGGCCGGCACAGACTGGTTTGACGAGGTGACGCGCACGGGAGTCATCCAGCAGTACAACCTCTCCATGACCAACGGCACCGAGCGTGGCAACTATTTCTTTTCATTGGGATACTACAAGAACGACGGTCTGATAAAGCACAGTTCGTTCGACCGCATTTCTGCCCGTATGAATTCGGAGTACAAGCTTGTCGGCGATATAGTGACGGTGGGCGAGAACTTCACCATCAACCGCACGGGTGAGGTGCAGGCCCCGGGCGGCATCATCAACGACGCCATGATTTCGCTGCCGATGATTCCCGTCCGCACCGTTGACGGCAAGGGTTGGGGCGGTCCGAGCTCTACCATGCCCGACCGTCAGAACATTGTCCGCGTGAATGAATACAACAAGGACAACAAATATACCTATTGGCGCCTTTTCGGCGATGCCCACATCAACATCAATCCGCTGAAGGGTCTCAACCTGCGCAGCACTTTCGGTCTTGACTATGCACAGAAACTGGCCATGAGCTACACGCTGCCATACACCAACGGGTTCCTCTCAGATGATCTCAGCGCCGTATATATGGGGCAGGAGCATTGGACCAAATGGATGTGGAACGCCATCGCAACATACAATGTCGTATTGGGCGGGCATAAGCTTGATGTCATGTTGGGAACGGAATTGAACCGCGAGGATGACGTAAATCTGTCTGCCTACCGCGAGGACTTCGCCATCATCTCCACCGACTATATGTATCCCGGTGCAGGTACGGGCCAGTCGATAGCCGGCGGCGGTGCCGGCACATATTCGCTGGCCTCGTTCTTCGGCAAGGTCAACTACTCGTATGCCGACCGCTATCTGGCTTCGTTCACGATACGCCGCGACGGTTCGTCACGCTTCGGCAGCAACAACCGTTGGGGTACGTTCCCGGCCTTCTCCCTCGGATGGCGCATCAGTGAGGAGAGCTTCATGAAAGGCATCAGCGGCGTGGTCAGCGACCTCAAGCTGCGCGCCGCATGGGGACAGACCGGCAACCAGTCAATCGACAACATGGCACGCTACTCCATTTACGACGCCAACTACGGTACGGGCGATGCCCCGACCTACGGAACGTCATACGACATAACCGGCTCCAACGGCGGTTCGCAACTTCCCTCGGGCTTCCGCCGCACACAGCTCAGGAATGACAATCTGAAATGGGAAACCACCACACAGGCCAATGTAGGTGCCGACTTCCAGCTCTTTGGCGGCGACCTCTACGGAAGCGTCGAATACTACGACAAACGCACGAAAGACATTCTCATCAAACCGTCGTATATCGCCGTCATAGGTGAGGGCGGCGGACAGTGGCGCAACGTGGGCCGCATGAGCAACAAGGGATTCGAGCTCAACCTCGGTTACCGCCACACTACCGCCTGCGGACTGTCCTACGACATCAACGGAAACCTCTCGCTCAACCGCAACAAGGTGCTCTTCGTGCCCGACGACGTGGCCTCTACGGGCGATTTCGGAGGCAACGGCGCGATGAACATCATCGGCAACTCCATCAACCGCTATGCCGGTTATGTGGCCGACGGACTCTTCCGCACGAAGGAGGAGGTGGACAACTATGTGGCCCAATATGACGTGCGCATCGGCCAGCCCGGCCTCGGACGCATCAGATACCGCGATGTCAACGGCGACAATGTCATCGATACCGCCGACCGCACGTGGATTGGCGACCCCAATCCGGACTTCACCTACGGCCTGAACGTCACTCTGGGATATAAGGGTTTCGACTTCACCATGTTCTGGCAGGGTGTGCAGGGTGCGGATGTTGACGTGAGTGCCATCAAGAAGAACTCCGACTTCTGGTCGCTCGGCGACATGAACGCCAACCGCACGACCCGTCTGCTCGGCGCATGGTCGCCTCAGAATCAGGGTTCGGACATTCCCGCCGTGAGCATGTCAGACCTGAACAACGAAGCCCGTTTCTCCACCTACTTCATCGAGAACGGCTCCTATCTCAAGCTGCGCATGCTCCAGTTGGGCTACACCTTCCCGGAAAGAATTGCGAAAGCGGCCGCCATGCAGAAGCTGCGTGTCTATTTCAGCGCACAGAATCTGCTGACCATCAAGAGCGGCAAGTTCACGGGAATGGATCCGGAGAATCCCACAACGGGATATCCCATACCGCTCAACCTTACATTCGGTATCAACGTAGGATTCTAAATGTCAGTAATAAACTATCAAAACGACAATTATCATATGAAAACAAGATATATCATAGCATCGCTGATGCTTGGCTCAATGACCCTGTCGCTGACCGGGTGCGACGATTTCCTCGACTCTTCAAAGCCGAAGGGAATACTCGACAACGAGCAGGTTTCCGCTCCTGAGAATGTGGAGAGTATGGTCGTATCGGCATACGCCTATATGGTGACGGGCGAAGACATGAACAGTTCGTTTCAGCTTTGGCAGTTGGGCAACGTACGTTCGGACGACGCATACAAGGGAGGTGCCAATACCGAGGATGGCTCACACATGTATTACGCCGAGATTGCCCGCGGCCTCACGGCCGATTTGTGGATGTTTGACGACCTGTGGTACCGCCTTTACTGCGGTGTAAACCGCGCCAACGACGCCCTGCGCAGTCTTGCCGGCGTGACCGAAGAAGACTTCCCCAAGAAGAAGGAGCGTACGGCCGAAATGCGGTTCATCCGCGGTCACTTCATGTTCAAGCTCAAGGAACTGTACAAGTATGTTCCCGTGATAGACGAAAACATAGAGGATAACACCGAGGCTTACCGCCGGATTTCAAACCGTGTCTGCACCAACGACGAACTGTGGCAGAAGGTGGCCGACGATTTCCAGTATGCCTACGACAATCTTCCCGCCGTACAGCCCACCGACAAGGGCCGCCCCACGCGCGCCGCTGCCGCCGCATATCTGGCCAAGACCTATCTTTTCAAGGCTTACCGGCAGGATGACGCCAGCACGAATGAGATAACGTCGGTGAACGCCGCCGACCTGAAGAAGGTAATCGAACTGACCGCGGCGGACATATACGCCAAGAGCGGCAACGCCCTGGAGGATGACTATGCCTTCAACTTCCTTCCCGGAACGTATGAGAACGGCCGCGAATCGGTGTGGGCGATACAGTATTCGCAGGACGACGGCACCAAATACGGCAACCTCAACTTCGCCTACGAGCTTACCGCACCGCAGGGCATCGGCTGCTGCGACTTCAACAAGCCGAGCCAGAACCTCGTCAACGCCTTCAGGACGGACATCGACGGACTGCCCGCCGCCAATGCCAATGCGGAGAACTATGACGCCGCGCACGACAACGTCGACCCGCGTCTGTTCCACACCGTGGCCATGCCGGGCTTCCCCTATAAGTATAATGTCAACGTCGACTATACCGAGGCGTGGGCCCGTGCGCCGCAGATTTACGGCTACTACGCCTCGATGAAGGAGAATGTGGACAAGGAGTGTGACTGTCTGAAGAAGAACGGCCCGTTCTATGCCAACTCCAAAAACTGGATTGTGCTGCGCTACGCCGACGTGCTCCTGATGCGCGCCGAGGCCGAAGTGGAGCTGGCCGCACTCGGTGAGACCGGCGGCAACCTGGATGATGCCCGCAGCATAGTCAATTCGCTGCGCCGGCGTGCCGCACAGAGCACCACGCTCATCTTCGACTATCCGGCCAAATATAAGATAGGAACGTACAACACGCCGTGGAGTGTGGACGAGGCGCGTCGGGCCGTGCGCACGGAACGCCGTCTGGAGCTGGCCATGGAGTGCGGCCGTTTCTTCGACCTTGTGCGCTGGGGCGTGGCCGACGAGGTCATGAACGCCTACTACGGCAGCGAGAAAAACCGCCGCTCATATCTCAACGACGCTTATTTCACCAAAAACAAGAACGAGTATTGTCCCGTACCGCAGAAGCAGATCAACTACAGCAACGGTGTGTATGTGCAGAACTGCGGGTGGGAGTAGGTTTAAATTTAAGGAGTTTTTTCAGGAGTTAAGGAGTTAATGGAGTTACCGCTCCCTGCGGTCGCTCAGGAGTTAAGCCAATACTGGCATAAAGGATTGAGCGCAAAGAAGCGAAGGATTGAACACGAATAATTGTTAGAAAGGATTCTGCCATGCCTTGAAAGCACTTGGCTTAACTCCTTAGCGGCGTAGCCGCGATAACTCCCTTTAACTCCTTAACTCCCCATATACACCCTAAAAGATGAATCATCCAATGAAAAAGAACAAATCATTATCGGCCCTCGTGCTCTGTCTCCTCGCCCTTGTCATGGGCGCATGCACCGACGGGCTGGACGGCAGCGACCTCCGTATGGACGGCGACTGCTACATAACCCGCTTCGTTGTCAACGGAGAGGATGGAGAGATAGACAACATCGGCAAGACCGTGACGGTGCGCCTCGCGCCCGGAACCGACCTCACCGCGCTTCGCCCGGAGCTGACTCTGTCGGCCGGTGCTACGTCAGACATACCGTCGGGCAGCACGGTTGACTTCACATCGCCCGTGGTCTATAAGATTACGAATGGCAACACGTACATTGACTACACGGTAACGGCGCGCTGTTACGAGGCCGCCTTCGAGTCATTCACGCTGTCTGACGCTTCCGGAGCACGCTACGAGGGAACCATCGACAACGCCGCACGCACCATTATGGTATATCTGCCGTATGGCACCGACATCGCGAGGCTGACCGTAGCATATACCCTCAGCGAAGGTGCCGTGGCCGATCCGGCTGCGGGCAGCACGGTCGACTTCACCTCACCGGTAACCTTCACCGTTACAAACCACGGTCTCAGCGTGCCCTATACTGTCTCGGCCGTGGCTTCCGACATGCCCGTAACGGCATTCATCGGCACGGCCGCCAACGTCGGCGGACTGAAAGATGAGGAACGTGCCGCCGCAGAGTGGATGCTGGCCAACGTGGCCCGCTCGCGCTACATATCCATGCAGGACCTCATCAGTGGTGCCGTGCAGCTCGACCCGTCGGAGATAAAGGCCCTTTGGTGGCACTGCGACGATGACACATGGCCGTCGCAGGGATGGGATTCGCGCGACGCGATAAAGGAATACTATGCCCGTGGCGGCAGCCTGCTGCTCTCTCGCTACGCCTGCAAGTATATCAACGATGTCTATCAGATAGCCATCGACCAGCGCGAGCCGAACGCCCAAAACAAGAGTGACGTGGCCGCCGTTGTAGATGTGCCGCTCGGATTTGCGGTCGACACGCCCGACCATCCCGTCTTCAGCGGCATGGAGACCGCGACGGATGCTCCCGTCTGGCTCGTTGACGCGGGCTTCGCGACAAAGAACACTCAGGTGGACTGGAACATCTGGGATTATCCCGACCATTCGCTCGAAGGATGGGAGCGTGCGACCGGAGGCCGCCGTCTGGCTCACGAGACCGACGACTCCAACAAGACGGCCATCGTTGAGTTCCCCGCACGCACGGCAACGGCCGGCCGCGTGGTGCTCATCGGCACGGGCGGATATGAGTGGAACATGGCCAACGACTACGCGAACACATACCGGCAGAACCGCATCACGCTGACAGTGAACGCGCTGAAGTATCTGGCAGGAGTTGAATAAATCACATTAAAAAAAGAGCATTATGAAACATATCATTAACATTATACTGGCCGCCGGCATGACACTGGCCGCCACAGCATGCAGCGACGATGACACAGTGGGCGTTCCCGACGCCGGCATGCAGGCCACAACAGGCTATTTCTCATCGGGCGAAAGCTATAAGGCCGACATCTACTATAAGCCGTATGTCGGCTACGTGGGCGACCCCATGCCTTTCTTCGACCCGCAGTCACGGACGTTCCGCATACTGTATCTTCAGGACATGCGCGATGGAAATTCTGTGGTCTATCACCCCATCCACCAGCTTGAAACAGCCGATGCCGCATCATATACGGGCGGCGAAGAGGCCATTGCCTGTGGCGGGGCGTCGGAGGATGACCCGGCAATAGGTACGGGCAGCACCGTCTTTGCCGGCGGAAAGTATTACACGTTCTACACGGGTCACAAGGCTGCCTCGCCCCGTGAGGTCATCCTGCGCGCCACGAGCGACGACTGCCGCCACTGGACGAAGGACCGCGCCTTCCGCATGGAGGCTCCCGAAGGATATAACCGTGACGAGTTCCGTGACCCGTATGTCTTTTTCGATGATGAGGCCGGAGTCTACCGTATGGTGGTGGCCACGCTTCTGAACGGTCGCAGCGTGCTGGCGCAGTTCACATCGGAAGATCTTGCCCACTGGACCGAGACAGAACCGTTTTTCTTCAACAAGTGGGGCCGCTTCTACGAGTGTCCCGATGTTTTCCGAATGGGCGACTGGTGGTATCTTGTCTATTCTGATAAGGACATTACCCGTCAGGTGCAGTACTTCTATGCCCGTACACTGCGGGAGCTGATGACAATGGGTGACGACCCGCAGTTTCCGTGGCGCGACGAGGGAAAGCTCGAAGGAACGTCGTTTTATGCCGGCAAGACGGCTTCAGACGGAACAAACCGGTATATCTGGGGATGGTGCGCCACCCGTCAGGGCAATCTTCCGGAGGGAACGGCCGACTGGGCCGGTTCGCTCGTGGTGCATAAGTTGGTGCAGAACGCCGATGGAACATTGGGGCTTGCATGTCCCGACGGTGTGATGGAGCGTATAGGCAGGCAGGGTGCAGTGGTGGAAATGGACCGTAAGGGTGAGCCTGACGGTTCGGTGGCATCGGGATATACTCTATCTGCCGGTGACGAGGTGCGCTTTTCGCGTTTGGGCTACCAGAACCGTATAGAGTTTGACGTGGAGGTGGCCGACCCGCATACGGCCGTGTTCGGCATAGCCCTGGCCGACTGCTCCGACCGTGACTACAGCTATCGAATATATATCGAAGACCGTTGGAACAACCTGAAGTTCGACCGCCGTTCGCTCGACAGTGACGGCAACGAGCAGCGCCGGAACATCAATGCGTTCGGTTTCATCTCTCCTGACGACGGCCGTTACCATGTTACCATGACCGTCGACCAAAGTGTATGTGTCGTTTACGTCAACGGCCAGTATGCTTTCACCAACCGCGTCTACGGCATGCAGCGTAACCCTTGGTCGCTGTTCTGCTCCGACGGCAGCGTGAAGATAAGCAATGTGAAGCTGTTTGACAGCGCACGATAGGTATACTTAAAACAACGAATGACATGACAAAACCAATAAGAAATATAATCATAACAGCAGTGTTGTCCGCCGCCTTCATGACGGCAACGGCACAGACCGCAGGAGAGACCATGTTCCTCAGCGGCTCACACGCCATGGTGAGGACTGACCGGACGGCCCGCTACATGCTGCTGCCGGTGGAGGAGAAGGCCGAGATATGCAACCTCCGCGTGCTGGCCGACGGCGAGACTGCCAAGACGCTGAACGTGCGTTTGGCCGTAGACCACATCGACTATTACGTACCGCTCGACCTCTCACGGTATAAGGGCAGGAGCGTGGTGCTCGACATACACAGCAACGGCAACGGCCGCAACGAGGGCGCGCTGCGCGAGTTTGCGTGCTGGAAAGCGATAAAGTATTCCGATGTCTTTGACACGACGAACCGCGAGCACTACCGCCCGACGTACCACCAAACGCCGCCTTACGGCTGGATGAACGACCCCAACGGCATGTTCTATAAGGACGGCGAGTGGCATCTTTACTATCAGTACAACCCCTACGGCTCGCAATGGGAGAACATGCACTGGCGCCATTCCGTCAGCCGCGACCTCGTGACGTGGCAGGACTGCGGCGTGGCTCTCTCGCCCGACGGACTGGGCACCATCTTCAGCGGCTCGGCCGTGGTGGACCATGACAATACGGCGGGTTTCGGCCGCGGTGCAATCGTGGCATTCTACACCTCGGCCGGCGAGAGCCAGACGCAGAGTATGGCCTACAGTACCGACGGCGGACAGACGTTCACCAAGTATGCCGGCAACCCCGTCATCACGGCTTCTGTGCCCGATTTCCGCGACCCGCATGTGTTCCGCCACGAAGAGACCGGCCGCTGGATAATGATTTTGGCCGCCGGTCAGGAGATGAATATCTATTCGTCGGCCAATCTCAGGGACTGGACATACGAGAGTTCTTTCGGCCACGGTTACGGATGTCACGACGGAGTGTGGGAGTGTCCCGACCTGATGAAGCTGCCGGTAAGCGGCACGGATGAGGAGAAGTGGGTGCTTCTGTGCAACATCAACCCTGGCGGACCCTTCGGAGGTTCGGCCACACAATACTTCACCGGCACGTTCGACGGCCACCGCTTCACCTGCGAGTCGGCACCGGAGGTGACAAAATGGATGGACTACGGCAAGGACCACTACGCCACCGTGACGTTTGACAACGCGCCCGACGGCCGCCGCGTGGCCATCGGATGGATGAGCAACTGGCAGTATGCCAACCAACTGCCTACGATGCAGTACCGCAGTGCCAACACCATCGCCCGCGACCTCGGCCTCTTCACCGACGGCGGCGAGACTTATCTCAGCTCCACTCCATCGCCGGAAATGACGGCGGCGCGCGGAAAGGTGCTCGCACGGAGGTCGTCGGCACGCCGCAGAACATTCGCCGCAGGCGACGGGGCATACGAAATAACAGTCGACTTCATATCTTCAATACGCAAACCTTTGACATTGACACTACAGAACCCGAAGGGAGAAAAGGTGGTGATGACCTACGCCCCTGCCGCCCGCACGTTCTCGATGGACCGCACCGCAAGCGGACAGACCGGCTTCAGCGACGCTTTCCCCGTCGTGACAACGGCTCCGGTGCACGGCGGGCAGATGCGCTCGCTGCGCATCTTCGTCGACCGCTGCAGCATTGAGGCGTTCGAAGGCGGGGGCCGTGTGGCCATGACGAACCTCGTGTTCCCGTCGGAGCCGTACAACACTATAACGGTGGGCGGCGGCAAGGCGACCACGACGGTGTATGCCGTGGGTAGATGAAAGGTTTTAATCACATCATTCCCATCCCTCCTATAACCTAACAATAAAGAAAAAACAATATGAACAACAAATATATTACGCTTATCCCGCTGATGCTCTGCTTCTTTGCAATGGGATTTGTCGACCTGGTAGGCATAGCCTCCAACTACGTTAAGGCCGATCTCGGCTTGAGTGACACAGTGGCCAACGTGCTGCCGTCGCTCGTGTTCTTCTGGTTCCTCATCTTCTCCGTGCCCACAGGCATGCTCATGAACCGTATAGGCCGCAAGCGCACGGTGCTGCTTTCGCTCGTGGTGACGGTGGTGTCGCTCGTGGTGCCGCTCTTCTGCACAGGCTTTGCGGCCATGCTCCTGTCGTTCTCACTGCTCGGCATTGGCAACGCGCTGATGCAGACATCGCTCAATCCGCTCATCTCGACGGTGGTGCGCGGCGGCAATCTGGCCAGCACGCTCACGTTCGGGCAGTTCATAAAGGCCATAGCCTCGTTCCTTGCCCCGTACATCGCCATGTGGGGAGCCACGGCTGCAATACCGTCGTTCGGGCTCGACTGGCGCGTTCTCTTCGCCGTCTACTTCGTTGTGGGAATGTTGGCCACGTTGCTGCTCGTGGCTACTCCGATAGAAGAGGAACCGCAGACGGGCCGTGCCTCGTCAATGGCCGACTGTCTGCGCCTGTTGGGCCGGCCGGTGGTGCTGCTGTCGTTCGTGGGCATCATGTGCCATGTGGGCATCGACGTAGGCACAAACACCACGGCACCGAAGATTCTGATGGAGCGGCTTGGTATGTCGCTCAACGACGCTGCCTTTGCCACAAGCCTCTACTTTATCTTCCGCACCGTGGGTTGTCTGACCGGTTCGCTTCTGTTGCGCCTCATGCCCAACCGCACGTTCTTCATAGTGAGTGTGGCGATGATGGCGCTGAGTATGGCCGGACTGGCTTTCGGCACCGACCGTATGGTGCTTTATGCGGCCATTGCTCTCGTGGGTTACGGCAACTCAAACATTTTCTCGCTCGTCTACTCCAAAGCCCTGCTCTCAGTCAGCGACAAGCAGAATGAGGTTTCGGGTCTGATGATTATGGGACTTTTCGGCGGAACAGTGTTCCCGCTGCTCATGGGTTTCGCCGCCGATGCCGTGGGACAGGCCGGCGCCGTGGGCGTGATGGCTGTGGGTGTGGTGTATCTTATTACAATAGCAATTTCTAAAAACAACGATTATGAATAACAATGATTTAAACAGTAATGCGGGCATGGCTGATATTTCCTTTGTCGTCGGCCTTGGCGAAGCCCTTTGGGACGTACTGCCCGACGGTAAGAAACTCGGCGGAGCACCCGCAAACTTTGCCTATCATGTGGGGCAGTTCGGCATGAAGTCGGTGGCGATAAGTGCTCTCGGCGAGGACAAGCTCGCCGAAGAAACCGTGGCGGCACTTGAGGAGAAGAAGCTCAACTACCTGATGCCGCGCGTACCGTACCCCACGGGCACGGTGCAGGTGGAACTTGACGATGACGGTGTGCCCACATACGACATTCGCGAGAACGTGGCGTGGGACAATATCCCGTTCACTCCCGAGGTAGAGGATGTAGCGCGTCATTGCCGTGCCGTGTGCTTCGGCTCGCTGGCGCAGCGCAATGTTGTGTCGCGTGACACGATAAACCGATTCCTCGATGCCACGCCGGATGACTGCCTGAAGATATTCGACATCAACCTGCGCCAGAACTTCTACACCAAGGAGGTCATTCAGGAGTCCGTGCGCCGATGCAACGTGCTGAAGATAAACGATGAGGAGCTTGTGCTCATAGGCCGTCTGTTCGGCTATCCGGGTCTCGACATAAGCAACAAGTGCTGGCTGATACTGGGCAAGTACAATCTCGACATGCTCGTGCTTACTTGCGGTGTCAACGGCAGCTATGTCTTCACACCGGGCGGAATGTCGTATCAGGAGACACCGCATGTGGAGGTGGCCGATACCGTCGGTGCCGGCGATTCGTTCACGGGAACATTCTGTGCCGCCATCCTTCGCGGACTGCCTGTAAAGGAAGCCCACCGTCTGGCCGTGCAGGTGTCGGCGTATGTCTGCACGCAGAACGGCGCGATGCCCGTATTGCCCGACAGCATAAAGGCATTTAAATAAAAGATTGGGTATTGGGGAGCGATGTCAGGAAGCATCGAGGTTGACAGGATAACGATAGAATAAAACTGTGATGAGATGAAAAAGAGGGTGTATCAAAATTAATTCCCTACAAGTCGCTTCCTTTGATTTTGATACACCCTCTTTTAGATAGTCATTCCTCTATTTTCCACTCCGTGATTGTCCTTTCGCTGAGGCTGAAGTTTATACCCACTTTTATTATTGGCAGGTTGTACAGTGCGAATCGCGCCGGATAGTTCTTCATGTCAATCTGCCCCAGTGCCTCTTCGGCCGACTTGTTTA
>ENA-OYXX01000123-OYXX01000123.1-human-gut-metagenome-genome-assembly--contig:-NODE-123-length-35365-cov-7.434126_pt1 | contig 35365 bp, 50 predicted proteins | sample MGYA00243976_ERZ653434 | MGnify/ENA primary metagenome ERZ653434 (study PRJEB26926, sample SAMN06165112) | human gut metagenome | biome: ENVO:00009003; feature: ENVO:2100002; material: ENVO:00002003...
TAGTCATTACCGGCGCATCAGAAGAAATCGCCATTGTTTAGTTTTCCTTTCGATATGTATTTACAAATACCCGGCCGGATAAAATGTACCTACTTCATAAGCGCCTGGAACTGTTGCGCAAAGCTCTGCGCCTGATTGAGCTGCTGCTGTGTTATCTTTCCGCTTTGAAGCATTTTTTGCACTTCCTGTTGTGGGTCTCCCTGAAACGTGCTTTTAAATTGCTGAAAGCGCTGCACGAGCTGCTGAAACTGCGGATTAACTCCGCCGCCGAGAGCTTGAAACAAAGGATTACTCATTACTTACCTCCTTCGGCATAAGCGCCGCGACTTGCTTTACAAGTGCCTCATACTCTGCTCGGGTCACATAGTCCGCAGTCGGCTGAGCCGGTGCGCTCTGCGCTCGTTCCGTGTAGTCAAGAATGCGCATAGTCGGCATGCCTGCCGTGTCAACGGATTTAAGATAGATCGTTTGCCGTTCGCTGTCCCAAAGCGGAACAGTGTTTCCGGCAGCTACTAAATACGCTTTACCTGCCGCCTCTCCCTGCACCCAGATCATGCCCTGCTGTGCAGGCTGCTGCTGTGCTCGCATCTGCGCGAGGTTGTCCATCATAGGCGGCTGATAATATGGTTGCCCATACATGTTGCCGTAACCGTAAGCCATGATTAATCCTCTCTTTCAAAGTAATAAACCGGCACTTCCTCGCCGCTGTCCCACGTGTCGTAGTAATCGCCGTTTACGACGGCCACGACGTGCCCGGACAGTGCAAGGACATAAACGCCGTGCGGATGTTCATCGGCGAAGGCGGCGACTGTGTAGCACTCCGGGCAAGCATCTGGCAGCATGCGCTGTCTAAAGCCGTTGGCTTTGAGGTAACTTCCCCAGACGCTGTTTCCCGAGGGCATGTCGTGCGCTCTCAGACCTTCAACGCACAAAGCGAGATAGGTCTTTTCCCAGTCCGTTCCCATTGCTTTTGCAATTGCTCTCACTGCGCAATCGCCGACGCGCTTAGCGCCCGGATTAGGATTAAAAAACACGAACATTTCGCCGCCTCCCTTTACCTAAAGCTTAAAGCTTTTCCGCTTTCAAAGGGGGTAACTAATGTCCGTGTTATGGGGAAAATGGGCGTAAAAAAAGGGGAGGTTTTGCCTCCCCTCAGCTTTTGAAAAGCCGCTCGTAATTATGTTCTATTTTGGCTCTTGCCGTTGTGATTCTCTTCGAGACGGTTTTTCGGTCAAGCCCTATTTCTTCTGCTATGTCTATCTGCGGAATTTGCTGAATGAAATACAAATCCGCTATCCTACTGCCCTCGCGCCCGAGATTGGAGCTGTATATAAGCTCATCCCACTTCTCGCGCGGCAGCATTGCCATGTCCGGCCTGAGCCGTAATCGCGCCTGTGTCATTTATCACACTTCGGTTTATCGTACTCCATAGCCTGTCTGCTGTCGCTGACTCCGGCGGTCGTCGGATCTGTGACTACGCCGAGAATGGTAAGCACCGCGAACAGCGCGTTTACAACGGCCAGCAGCTTGTCCCCCAGCGCGTCAAGCTTGAGATCGATGCCGAACACCGCCGCCACTACCTGAATAAGCAGCAGCACCGCCGGAACGAGCGCGAGCCAAAAGGTTTTGTTTTTAAGTCTTACAGTCCAGTTGATTTTCATTAATGTGCCTCCGTCAATGATGATGATTTTTCATGTCTTCTTCAAGATCGCTTATGCGATGGTTGATTACCTTAATCTGTTCCTCTACTACAGGCATACGCTTTGCAAACTTGTTGTGCTCCCTGACCTCTCGTGTCAGCTCGATCACCTTTGTTTCCATTACCGCCTGTGATTTGCTGTTGCTGATAAGTACGCCGACGAGCGTTAAAACGCCCGTTATGATAGCGACTATTATGCTCTCTGCCATACTTTATTTCTCCAACATTGTTTCAATCATTCTTTTGTTATATATCGTCACCCTTAGCATGTCCTCGGTCAGGTCAACCACGCCGTTGCCCTTGCCCTTGATTATGCCGTCCTGCATAAGCTGCCTGACGGTGTCGCGGTAAAGCCCTTCGGGAACGTCGTTGACCGTTTTCCATCTCACCATATCCTCATCCTCGCTTTCTGCTGTATATTTCGGTCTGCCGAAGCCGTAGACCGTGCCGCTGTTAAGGCTGTGTCTGACGCGCTGGACGGCGTTGCCGTAGTTGCCCTCTATGGTAACGAACGTGCTGCCATTAACGCTTTCGACAATGCCTGTGTGGCACGGAAGGCCATCGCGCGTGTCTTTCTGGAAATACTGGTCGCCGACTTCGGGCTTAGTGAAAAGCCTCGCCTGTCCTGCGTAATACTTCGCCCAGCTCACGCAGCTTGCGCCGTATGGCCCGGTAAGGCACAGAATATCCTTTGCCTCGCTCCCGGCTATGCGCCAGAAGCACCACGCTACAAAGCTTGTACACCATTCGTAGCCGTTTTTGGGCGTATTCCAGAATTTCGCCTTGTCCAGCTCCGCCTGAAACATCGTGAAGTTGCCGCGCCCGGCGTTATCTGTGAAACTGTATAGGTCTTTATTCGATGCCTTTTCCTTGTAGCCTATGTATTTTACGGCCAGCTCAAGCACCTGTTTCGGGGTAATGTTCATGGTTGAAAAATCACCGTCCTTTATCATCTCGGTGGGCATTTTTTATTTTACCCATCTCGCGCCCTACGAGATGATCTTCAATTTGTGGCGGTTGTAAATCTTCAAGGATAGCTATTCTTTTTTGGGGCTTGTGCTGTCTATCTAAACTGAGCCGCCGCAGTTTTCTTTTTGCAAGCCGCCTATTTATAAGTCCCCGAACGGCAGGGGGCAGTATTGCAAACGGCATTAATGCCGGTCACAAGCTACGCATCCTCCCACGCGCTTGGCAGCGCGGCGGCATCGTGTACGACGTTATCCTGCAAGCACCTGTGTACCTTGCCGGAAGCGTCCTTGTAGCATTCGCCGGTCATGTACATGCCGCTCGTTCCGAGAGGGGCTACCCATGCTTTAGCCTTTGCAGGGTCTTTCGTGTGGCACAGCCCCCACAGAGCGCGAAGCGTTGACGGTCGGCCCTGATAATTCGCGGCGTTGTACGGTTGCATAAGCTTCCACACCTGACCCTCATCGGCTACCGGCGTTCCCACCGGACATGCGCTGTAATCCTTCTGCGCGTCGAAATCGGGCACTTTGCTTTCTTCCGCGATTATCGCCGTGCCGTCCATCGTGCTTGCGCGTCCGCGCAGATTGAGCGCATCGTCCGCGCCCTTTTCCTTCATTTTTGCGATCGCTTCATCTTTCGTCATATGCTGTTAACCCCCTCTCTGTAGGCTGCGTCGAGTGCCGCCGGAGTTATTGCGTCTGCAATTTCGGCCTTCATATCCTGCACCGTACTCGCGCGATCGTTAACTTCAAGTATTCTGCCGGTCTGTAGCCACGCAGCGAGATTATTTTCAATCTCCTGCTGTAGCCCATCGCGCTGCTTAACGTGAAAGACATACTCGTCATATTCGTACAGCGGTGCAGCGTTTTCATCATCCGTCGGGGTAATGTCCTTGACGTTTTCGCGCACCCTGACTTCAACGTAACCCGGCATAGGCCAGTAGCTTTCAACCGTTACGGTTGTCGGAAAACCATTTCCTTGTACTCTCATGATGCTGCCTCCTTATTGTGGTATATAGACTAAACGCGAGCCGGACTGATTTGAATATGACCCGCTAGGTGTATTCAAATCGGCAGTAAACAAACCGCAAGCAGCTTTTGAACGCCACCCTCCACTTACTGAAACCGTTTTCCAACCGGACTCTGAATAGCAGCAGTCGCACATGAAAGACGATGAACCGCCTCCTTGGGTTTGGGGCAGCATAACATGTACATTGTCGCCGATATCAAGCCCTACTTGTTCAATAAATTCGCCACTCCAATTACCCACATGTTCGTAAGAAAGTAGCGAATAATCTATTGAAGTGTCATCTGCATATTTAGATGGATCATTGCATACATAATACGCGTTATCGTGCGCATTCACACCATCTACACTTTCAAACGTGTTTCCCCACAGGCCCTCAAGGCCACGCCAAACCACATCGACTTGGTCAGCGGTACCCGCTGGACGTCCCGTAAGGTTTGGTACATTGTCACAGCTGCCGGTGCGTTGCGCATCATAAAAAGCGCTAGTATTTGGAGAATCGGAATAGCCCGCTCCTATAACGGCCTGCACATCATTATTTGCGAACTCAACAAGAATTAACATTTGAATCGCAGATAATGTAGATATATCGAGGATCTGCCAACCAGTGCCTTTCGTTTTCGCCGAGCTCCTAAATGATGCTCGGCTGCGCTGCGTAGTCGGTTCTGCATTGCTTTTAGATAACTTGTCAGAAGAGGTCTTGTAAGCACCAACATAAACGCAGTCTTTTGGACTATTTGCGTGATTAAAGGCAGGGTGCAATGTAAACCCTTCCAGTTCGTTCCCAGCAATTTTTATGTATTCTATATCGCCTTCTCTGTACCGCTTATACCAAAATTTCGGTATTTTTACCATTACATCGCCGGTTGATAGCGTTTCACGTGTGATATCACTCCAAGGGTAATAATCGTCAAAATCACTTACCCCGGCAACTACGCCGATGGAGGCAGTAGCCGTAAACGATTCAGCGATATCCGTTCTCGCCCAAACCGGTGATGGTTTTGTAATATCGCGGCTGATGCCAAATATCTGAACTGCGTAAACCGCCACCTTTTTAAATTCGCCATCTGTTGAGATATCAACATTTTCAGACTTGACATTTTCACCAAGTGTTGCTGTTACAGTCCACGTCCCCTTACGCGTCACTTTGAATGAGCAATTACCAGAGGTTGCAACTGCGGTCAATGTTGTACCGCCATTCGAACACGTGCACGTAGCGCCTTTATTAGAAATAACCTGTATGATAGCGGCAAACGATGAGCCGCTGCCGGCATGATTGATAAGAGGCATTACAAATCCCTCCTTATGATAATGGTTACCGGGATATCTATTGTCGGCTTATCGCCCAGCGCGACGAGCTGAATGCTCCCTGCCGCCTGTGTGCCGCCGACTATCATCGCGCCCGACAGCGCCTCCAGCTGCGCCTGCGTAATGCCGTTATTTTCTCGCGGCAGAAGCTCGACCGCCGATGTCGCCGTAATGTTCGCGTTGCTGACGGTGTATTTCTTTGCCGTACTCCAGCTCGACGCATACAGCGTTGTGTTGACCTTAGTGCTCTTGGCCACTTTGGCGTTCCACACCGCTCGTTCCTCGGCCGTAACATGCTTGACCGTGTCCGATGCGTGGGCGTTGAGGTTTGATTGCACATTAGCTGCCGCGCCGCCGGTCTCCTTACTGTTCCACGTGCTCCGCTCCGCTGCCGTGACGTGCTTGACCGTGTCCGATGTGTGGGCGTTGAGGTTTGATTGCACCTCGGCCGCCTTTGTCTCTGCCGTGCCCTGCGAGTCTGCTCCGACCATTGCCGCCGTGTAGTCGCCGCTCTTGGGTACGACAGCGCCCGAGCGCCCGTTGAAGCTCGTCACGCCGCCGCCTGCCGCGCCCTGAGCCGCTTTAGCCCAATACTTCGCGTTGTCGGTATCCTCGCCCTCGCGCGTTCCCGTGCCGCCTACAGCCCAGCTCTTGGCCATATTGCCGCCTGCCGCCGCCGTTGCCGCCGCGCTTTTTGCGCCGCTCTCGTATTCTGCCGCCGCCGTTGCGGAAGCCTCTGCGGCACTCTGCGCATCTTCGGCTTTGCTCTGTGCAGTCTCAGCCTTGCCCTGTGCGGTCTGCGCTGCTGCCTGTGCTGCTTTCGAGGTATCTCGCGCGGTCTCTGCCTTGCTCTGCGCGGTTTCCGCTTTGCCCTGTGCGGTCTCGGCTGCTGCCTGTGCCGTCTCCGCGGCGTTCTGCGCAGTCTCGGCTTTGCCCTGTGCGGTTTCTGCCGCTGTCTGCGCGTCCTTTGCCGCCTGCGCCGACTGTGCCGCCGCCGACTGCACCTGTGCCCAGATGGGCAGTGTGCCGGTCGATACGTCCTCATAGCCCTCATAGCCCTTGCGTATCTTGCCGACCGTCGCCCACACCGTAGGTATCGCGACCGTGTTGGCGTTGTCAGCACCGTACACGCCGACCATGAGTATCTCGTCGCTTTTCTCAAGGCATTCCTGCGGAATGGAGCAGACGTTGTTTTCCCAATACGAATCGAGCACGACCTTTGTAACGTCGCCTGCCGTGAATATCGCGGTTCTGCTTATTCCCGAATGCCAATCGGCTGAAAACTCGAATTTTATCTTTGCATTTATCATGCCGCTGGTTAAGGTTTCGTTTTCCGTCACCGTCGCCAGCGCTTTGCCGATCATGATTGTTGTCAAAAGGCTTTTCCTCCTTTTTCGCTTCTTGATTTCAGCATAACAAAAGGAGGCAGGGCTTATTAAGCCCCACCTCCGCATGTTTTTTAACTTTCGTTGTCCTCTTTGCGCTTATAATATTCCTGCGCATGGTCGATTATCCCCTGCGCCGGGTTTGAACTCTTATAGGCTGCTGCTTCCCATTTCGCAAGGCTGCTTTCGTTATTGACTTCGTACTTAGCGATATGGTCTGCGTACTTGTATACATAACTGAGCATGTATGCCTTTTCGGCATCGGATGCGCGAGAATATGTGCTGCTGTTTATTATCTTCGTTGCCAGATCATAAGAGGTTCGCCCCTTAACTGTTGCATACTTCACATATTCCTCAGCCGTCAGATATTCGCCGTTGATTTTTGTGTTTGTTTTCGCGCGGCTGGGATATACGGAGGTTTCGCCCAGATCATAAAGCCGTTTGAGCTCGCCGTCTATCTCGGTGCTGCGCTCCTTCTTGACGTATGCCGGATTTACAAAGTTGTTGAGCACCCTCTCAAACAGGTTGCCGGTTTCCTCTGTACGTCCCCATGCGTCAATGTACGGTATCTGACTGAAATCGTAAAGCGGTATCTTGTTTGCGATCTTACCCCACATGTATTGCAGTTCTGTACTCGCAGCACTGTTGCGGTCGACATAGGTCGTCTCGCGCTGAGTTTCCTCAAATGAGCGTTCAGCCTGTCCAAACAGCGTCGGGAAATACTGCGATATGTAGTCTGCCGTGGTTTTGGAGAGTATTTTATACATACCCTCGGCGTTTTTAACATAGCCGATATTGCTTATCAGGTCGCTGAAGCTTTGCAGCATGGACAATTCGAGCACGGGCGTTGAAATGCTCAAGAGCGAACTCCATATACCTCCAACCATGCTGCTGCTTTCCTTCTTGCCGGTAATTGAATTGTACATTTCCACTCCGACAAACAGCGGCATGCTTTCGGGAGCAAGCCAGTCAAGCGTAATGCTCAAGCCTCCGATATTCAGCGCATAGCTTTGGCTTCCGCTCAGCTCGTCAAATTTGTCTTGCTTCTTGTCATCGTCATCGCCGCCGCTCAGAACACCCCACGAGGCCAGCAGCACACCTAAGCCAGCAAGCGCCGTGCCCGTAAGTCCCGCAGAAATATCGTCTATAAACTGCGCGGGGCTCATGCCGTTTTCAACGTCGCCGTTTACATATGCCTTGACTCTTCGGATGTCCCACAGAGACTTTATAAGTCCGACCGGTGAGTATTCCATACCGCGGGCTAAGATGTTGGCCGGGGTTTTCTTGAACGGTAAAATGCCCTCAATAAGCAGGGATGCGACCTTGTTATCTACCTTACCGAGCTTGCTGACCCATGCCGAGAATTTATTTGTATCTCGGTAAGTGGCCTTCTGTGCTTCCTTGATGGCAATGGTCTGCGCCTTTATTATTGTTGCCTCCGGAACCTTTCCCGATACAAGCTGCTCGGCGCTTATGCCGTTTGCCTTATACCAACGTGCGAGCGCATACGAATATGCGGGCTTGCAGAACCATGCGTCCTCTGCGTCGAGCGCATACGAATTACCCTTGCGCGCCGCCTCGAGTATCTTGTTTTTATATATAGTCCTGCTCTTATCTATGCCCTGATAGCTGTCGATAAACTTACCGCCGGACAGGATTATATCCTGAACAGCTTCGTAATCCGTCTTACCATAGTCAACAAGTGCTTTATCCGCCGCTTTATTGGGATTGAGTATCGCCTTGCTGCGCTCTATGCCGCCGTCAATTTTAGCATCTGCCATATTCTCAATGCCATACGCTATAATGTTCTTTACTTCTCTTACCGGCGCAAAGAACGCATTGCCTACAATGTTCCTGATATGTGTTCTCGGATTGCCCAGCATAGCGAGATAACGGAAGTTGTTGAGCTTTTCGTACCATGTCGCGTTTATCTGCTGTGCTACGCTCTGCTCTATGTTCGCCCACGCGGTTTTTATGCCGTCCTCGTCGCCCTGTCTGAGCGCCTTGGCATACTCGTCGTAAAGGATTTTGTCAACATGTATATCCGCCTTGTTGTCCTTGTACCGCTTATTGAGATCTTCCTCGATGTTCTCAATCGACTTTGCCGCGAGGTACAGTCTGCATTCGGGCGAAAGCTTGTTGAGAATGCGCATAGCCTGCAAGGACTGCGCCGTGTTTGTGGAGTTTTTGACCATGAGCGATGCAATGTCCATCGCCGTTACGTAGTCTCCGCTGTTGACGGCATTGTTGTAAAGGGCAATACCCATAACGGTATTGTCCTTCGATACCTTACCGGCGTTTATCTGCGCCTTGTAATCCGCCAGAGCCTGTTCCCAGCCGTTAGCCTCTATCGTGATCTCGGCCTTTTTGAGCGCTGCCTCGTCGGAATAGGCTATGTGTGAGAATTTACCCTGTGCCGCGTCCTCGCGCAGTGCGTCGGAGAACTCAGACGGTGTCATGCCGCTGTTGGCTATGGTGGAAACATGCTTGCTCGTGAGCTTGCCGTTCAGGCCTTTCTTTGGTATCTCCTGCGGCGCTCTGTGCTGCTGTTCGGCGAGATTTGCCTCCTGCTCCTTGCTTATCGGGTGCAGTGCGCTGTCGCCCTCGCCCTGAGCCTCCGTTACCCAGCGCTCGCCCGCGGTTTCCTCTCCCGTGAAGTTTGCGGAAGCTGCGCCCATGCCCTCCGGCAGCGGATTTTCTCCCGTTCTATCCTTTACCCTCGCAAGGACATTGCCCAAAGCCTTAATATTGACATAATCGCTGAGTTTTCTGTGTTCCTCTGCGTACTTTCTGCTAAGCAGGGTAAAACGATTTCGGGCTGTCGCTATGGCGTTTTTGTCGCCGCCGTTCTCTGCCGCAGTCAACTCCTGCCGTGCCGTGTTAAGCTTTTCGACAATGCCGCTAACCTTGTCATACTGGCGTTTATAGTCCTTTATAAGGCCGCGCTCGTTCTCGTTTGCCGCGTCCTCGTTTGTCGCCTGAGCGAGCATGGTTTCATTCTGCCGCCGCAGCTCGTTGAGCCTCTCCGGCTCGCGGGAAAATTTCTCTGGTATTTTGCCTTTGTCAAAATAATCGTCGATATCTTTGAACACGACCGAAGAATGAGTATATTTAGGATACTCAACTGACGCAATAGTGTCACCGTTTGTGCGGTCTATGTCGAGTATGACCTCACCTCTGAACGAAGAAATATACCTGTCGAGTGTACTGCGCTGTGCCTTGTTCGGCGCGACCGATAGATTTATGCCGCCGCTCTCAGGAGAAACACGAATATTGCCCTCGCTCATAAATTTTATCATGCCGCCGCTGTAGTCCTCGCCGCCGTAATCTTCGCCGAGCGCATCAGTTATGTCGCGGTGGTCAACTGTCCTGTAGCCGCCCGGTGCTCCCTCGTGTCTACCCGAAAAGTCGAGCATTTTGCCGTCTGTGCAGATATAACCGGCTTCTTTTACTTTGTAGGTAGTACCGAAATATTCCTCAGCGTTTTTTACTTCTCGGGAAAATTTTTCGTTGACATTCTTGCTTGTATTGGGTATATTGGTATTGGGAGCAGTCCCCGTAGTCGTCTCGGGCGTTTTGGTCAGGGCATTTGCATTGACCATGCGGGCTATGCTTCCTTTTTTTGCGCTTGCATACATGGTTTGCACATACAAGTCAAGACTTCCACCGCTATCTACCGCAATAACTGTAACTCTGCTGCCGTCTATCACTTTTATAAATTCGGCAGCGGGACGATTATTGTAAGTAGATTTTTTTATTTTTTCAGGCTCACTTATCACAGCAGGGATTAGTGTGAAATCATTTGCTGTAATTGCTCTCTGACCTCTTGCTGTTTCCGCTTTTATCGAACCATGATCTTTGAATATTTTTCTGACATGGTCAGCACGCAAAGTAACATTACGCCCGGTAAAATTATAGCCTGTCGCAGTTTCTATAGCATTTGCAAGATCATTGCCAACAACTCCAAAAAACATTTTGCCGGTAAAACCCTTATCCTCTATAGCTCTCTTTACGAACAAGTCTAATTGTGCGGAATTTTCATAAACATTTATTCGCTTGCTGCTCTTCCAATTTTCAATCTGCTGATTAGAATACGGTTCAAGCGAATACTTCACTCCGCTCTTCGGCGGTGCTCTGCCTTTGTTCGCGGCCTCGGCGGTGTGTTTACGGAAACTTTCCTGCATCTTGCCGTAGCCTGCGCTGTCGTGCTCCGTTCCGGCAAAGATGTTTATCCTGCCCAGCGCGTCGCAGCACATTTCCTCGAACGCCTCGGCCTCGCTTATCGTGTCGCCGTATGCGTGCCTGTAGACCTCAACAGCGCTGTTAAGCTCTTTCTCCGAGAGGTCTGAAAGCATGGCGCTTCGCAGCTCGTCAAGGCTTATATCGCCCTGTGCAATTGCCGCGTGCCCCATCTCGTGGCGCATTATCTGCTCTGCGGATATGTCGGGATGGTCTGAGCGCACCATAACGGTCTTGCTCTCGGTATCGACCATGCCCCTGAACTCGCCGCCGCTGTCCTTGATATTGCCGCCCTCGAAATATGTGACATTATAGCCGTAGCTTCTTGCAAGCTCACGGCCTTTTTTCATGCTCTCGGTGTCCTCGCCGGAGTAGTAGACGTTTTCCTGCTCTACGCCGTTATAGACTACTTTTTGCCCAGCTTTGCCTTGAGCTGCGCTATAACCGCTTTGTCTGCCGCTATCTGTTCCGGCGTAAGCTTCGACTGTGCCTCTTTCCACTGAGGGTATTTGTCCTTCGGTATTCTGACCGTTAAGCCGTTGGCTGCTGTCGCGTAGACGTATTCCATTCTCGTTTACCTCCTGTGTGTTTATCTGGTTGTTTACCTGTGTGCTTACATTATCACCTTGCACAGCCGCATTGTCAATCGCCGCCTGAGTTGTAGAAGCGCCCATGTTATAGGCTATCTCCGCCTGTGCGCGGTTCAGCACGGGTACTTTGGTAAGCGACTCTTTGTTCGCGCCCTGCTGCCCCATCTGATACACAGCATCAAACGCCATCTCAAACGCCTCGGGAGACTCGACGGGGGCGAGATCGTATGTTCTGCTTATAACCTCCGGGGAGACCGTATAGCGCTCTGCCATGCTGTTAACAACACTGTTCTTTGCCGCCGTTGTACGGATGTTGGCAACAGCGCCGCTCCCGGACATGGTATTCACAGCCTGCTGCATTACCGGGTTGCTGTCTATGATGCTCTGTTCCGCTCTCGTCAGTTTTTGACCGCTTGCGGCCTTGGCAATGACCGATGCGGTGTTATCGTCAACAAGCGTACCGCTGCGCTCAAGAGCATTGCGCACTACCGGTGTATCTCTCTCAGCCGTTATGAGCTGTTCAAGGTTGGCAGTTTCCTTGTCGCTCAGGTTTCTGTTGCCTCTCTTTACGCTGTTGTCAAGGATGTTCTGATATTCCTCGGCGGTTAACTGTGCCTGAGAACCCTGTTCGGATGCAAGTCCGGCGTTTACAAGCTCGCGCTGATAATTTTCATACGCCCTCTGCTGCGCGTTCTCGGCGCGATACTGACCGCTTATAACATTTGTTCCTGCGCCAAAAAGTCCGAGAGTGCTGCCGATGATGTAGTCCGCGAGCATCTGCTCTGCGTCCATGTCCTCGCCCAGGTCAGACCAATCGCCCTTGCCGTCATCCAGCTTGAGCACACGGTCTGCAACAGGGTTCAGGATATCCGAGAGGACTTCCTCTAAGCCTTCTTCGTTCGCGCCGACAATGACCTTGAGCGCCGTGCGGCCTTTATCCGTCTTTGCCAGTCGGTTTACAAGGCCGTTAACAAGGCTCTCGTTTCTGATAATGCCCTTGCCGTATGCGACTTTGGAAGCAGCGCCGAAAAGCTTCTCTGTAAGCACTTCGATTGCCGCGCTCTTGAGGCCGGAGGTAAACTGGTCATTTATATCAAGGCCGTTGTTTCTTGCCTCCTGTGCTCCGCTTCCTGCTGCTCTCATGCCCATTGCTACAAGACCTGAGCCGGGGAGAATGGCGTTCATGGCCGCGTCACCGGCAAACTGCAAGCCTGCAATGCCGAAGTCAACAACGCCCTGTCCGAACTTGCCTAAGCCCTCTTTTGCCATCTGCTGATACTCATTAGAGCGTGCGGCAAGCTCATCGGCGGTGTCGAAATTCTTTTGCCCTGCTCCTGCAAGAGCTGCATAACCGCGTTCAAAAGCCTTTTTGCTGTCCTCGTGCTGTCTCTTGAGACCGCCCTCGCGCGTGTTTATGTCCTCGCCGTTGAGCATTGCGTCATATCCGGCTTTGAGCCTTGCGCTGTCCGCTGCATCTCGTGCTTTTGTCTGTGCGTCCTTTTCTTTCAAAAGACCGAAAAGGTTTGAAAACGCGCCTACCGTGCTGTATATCGCGGCGTTCGCCGTAGCGTCAAATCTCGTTGTTTTTGACGCGCCGTAATCCCCTGCACCCAAAGCGCTTATTTGTCCCGGCTTGCGCTCGCTGCTTTTTTTGCCGTAAGATATAGCGTCGCTGCCCTTGGTGAGTTTTTTAGCGTTCCCGGCTTGCTGCAAAGCAGCGAACGCAGGGTTGTTACGAGCAAGAACTTCGCTCACGCCGGGCAACTGTCCTCTATTCCCACCGGCTTTTGATTTAGCACTGTTTGTGCCGTAACCCTTGGCGATTGCCTGTGCTTTCTGGGCATAGGCTTTTTCGGTCTTTTCGCGCCCTGCTTTTGCAGCAGCCTCTATCTGCTCTTTTGTAAGGTTTATTTTCTTCGCCATCTTTAACCTCGCTGAACTTACAAGCTGATATTTGTCTGAGATTTAAGCTTTCGTTTGAGAACATTTATATCATCATCGGTTAAACTCGAGTTTTTATTCCATGCATCGACAAGCGAATTAAGACTGTTATATTTGTTGCCGTTCCATGTGAAAATGCCTTCGTCAGGGTCAAAATTAAGCTGACGAACTTTTTTTACTGAAATACTTCCATCTTTGTTTACCTTGAAGTCTTTGCCACTCGGATACCTATTTCCCCCGCCGCCTGAGCCGCCGCTTCGTGCCGCCGTCTGAGCCGCCGCCTGCTGCTGATAGTAGCTCATGAGGGAGTTGATATATGACGGGTCATAGCCTGCCGTGCTTATAAGCGCCTGAGAGGGCGTGCCGCCTGCCGCAATGATTGCGTCAATCTGACTCTGCGCAAGCTTCTGGGCATCCTGCCGCCTGTTGTAATTGCTCTCGCTCAGCTGCATGTCCTGATTCCACTTGTCGATAAGCTTGTTGTATTCCTGCTGATCAAGCGTGTTGTTCATGTTCCAGTTGTTGAGGAACCGCTCGTAATCGGTTGCATCCGCGCCGGAAACGAGGCCATATAGGTTGCCAAGATTGCTTATGTTATCCTGCTGCTGCTGATATGCCATAGTCAGCAGCCATCGTACCTTTTCGGTTTCATCGTATGCGTTAGGCGTAAGCTTATCGGTAATGTCTATTGCTTCTGCAATTGTCATATTGTTCTCCTATTAAAATAGCCGCCATGAGGCGGCTGTTATTTTTGATATTAATTAGTGCGCGGCAAACTTCATCTCGTCGATGTGCTCGTCAAGCATGCGCTGAGCGTAGTTTGAGCGCTCGATCTCGTCCGCTACTTCTTTCGGAACAAGGCTTGTTTTGCCTTTGGGCAGCAGATAGTTTTTTCCGTTTATCGATACAAACAGATCGGGGTCACTGTTTCTGTCGCCTCTCGGTATAAACATTTCAACTCTTTCATCATCTGTTTTTTTAGCCATGTTTTGCTCCTCTCAGGCGGAGGGGCAGAGTGTTCCGCCCCTCCCGGGATAATTACTTGTTTTCCTCGTCAGTCGCGGAATACGAGCTGACGGACATCACGCGGAGTACGCGCTCAGGGTAAAGGATAGTTGCGCCGTTGGTCTCAAACTTGTAACCGATGGTGCTGAACTGGTTAAGAGGACCGCCGATCTCGTCCTTGTCATGGGCGATCATCTCAAGGCCGCCGCCCTCGGGGTCGATAATGCCAAAGCCGTCCTTGCCGAAGAAGTAAGTGGCATAAGTTACGCCGTCGGACTTATTCTTATAGGTGGTGCTGCCGGAATACTTGTAGCTTGCGCCGAGGATAGGTGCATAGGTATCCTCAATGAAGCGGCAGCCGTGCAGCTCGCCGATCTCACCGTTGAAGATCTCGGAGGTAGCTGCATACTTATGCACTTCAATCCATTCCTTGCTCTGGCGCAGGTCATACGCAACAGAGGGATGGATAACAGCATAGTATTTGCCGTTTATCTTGGGTACACGGTCTTTCTTGAGCTTGGTAACGGCCTTGTTTACCATGGTGGGGGTAAGCAGTGCCCAGCCGTCAGGAGTTGAGCCGCTGCCGCCGGAAGTAGTGCCGCCTGCGCCCATGGTTGCCGGGGAAGTAGGAGTAGAAACTTTAGTGCCGTCCTCGGTGACGTTATCGCAGTACATTACGTTAGTGCCGACAAGCAGCGCATCACGGATAAGGGTTTCCTGAGTAGCCGCAGCGGATGCGCCCATTTCCTCAGTCGCTGCAAGAATGACATCGTCATATGCGCGCATCTCGAGCTTATCGGTGATAGAGGTGTAAGTGCCGTACTGCGTGATGGATGCAGTCAGCTTGGTTGCTCCAAACTGCTGACCTGTGGGGATAACCCCTTCCTTAAGCTCAGTCGCTTTTGCGAAGGTGTTAAACTTACGCCATTCAACAGTGGTGCCGCCATTCTTGGGCAGTCTCTGCTTGCGGCCAAACTGCGCATAGAACATCTCAACTCTGGCGTTCTCGAGCAGCTCAGTGTCATAGAACGTCTTAAGTTCGGGTGCCATCGTGTTGGTGGAGGGGCTTGCCGCGACCGCCTCGCCGGTGTATGCGTTGGTGTAGTTAGATGTGCCGTTGCTTACAAGGGTGTTAACAACAGTACCGGCATCTGCGAAAATCTGAATCCAATTAAAATTAGTCATATCGTTTCCTTTCATGGTCATAGGCCACGCGGAAACGCTCAAGGCTTAAAACTGCCCGGGATATATCTTTTCACCCGATTTTATCCGGGCTTTCAACGCCTCTCTCTGTTCCCTCGTGGCGTTTCTGTAATCAAACGTCTGAATGGAAGCGTTAGAGGACTTGGGAACGCCGCCCTCGCTGGGGCGCGATCTATTCGACTGCACAGCATTGGACACCTGCTGCACCGATGCTTTCAGCGCTGCCTGCCGTATGCTTTCCTTTATTTCATCACGATGCACAAGCTCATATGCATCCTCGAGGGAAAACATCAAGTCAGGCGCGGTCAAGCGTCGGAACGTAGGGTTGTCCAGCTCTTTTCGCAAATCAAAGTTGGGGTATTTCTTTTGAAGCTCAACGGCCTGTGCGTTCATCTTGCTCAGATGCTCCATAAGCTTCTGCTCGTTGATAAACTGCTGCTTTTGCGCTTCTGCCGCTCTTGCCACAGCCTCGGAGCGTTCGAGCTGCTTTGCAACCTCGGTCGATACACCCAATTCCATTGCACGATCTTCGTAATACTCGTCATCGTCCGCGACCGCCTTAGCGATTGCGTCGTAATCTCCCGAGTCTACGCCGTACTTTTTGGATAGCAGCTGCAACGCCGGAGCAAGCTTCTCAAGCCCCTCGGCATCTGCCTTGTACTTTGTCTTCGCCGATGAAACTACTTTCTGCATCTCCCGGTTGTAATCGGGGTCTGCCATGATTTCATCCCATGTAAGCCGCTTTGCTGTGTCTTTAGTCTCTGTTGCCTCTATGGCTTCCTTTGGCGCAGCGGCGGCCTGCGCATCGGCTTTAGGCTGATTAACAGCCTTGCCATATTTCGCCCGTCCGAGTTTTTCCTTAGGCACTCCAAGCTCTGCGAGCCTGTCAGCCGTGGTTTTCGGTGCTGTCTGTTCGGCGGCAACAGACACATTAACGCCCGTGTTCTGCCCGGCGGCGGCAGATGTTTCGCCCGAAGTGGCTGCACCGCCATCGCCGGTACCGTCCGCGAATAGCTGCAACCAACTGAATTTGTTGTGCATTTACATGCCTCCTACTTATTTGCCCGTAGGTGGGCGAGTCCGTCGTACCGCCTGCAGGGTTCGAACCTGCATCTCTATCTCTCCGAGCGTTTTACCGTTAAACTAAGGCGATATACAAAAGGGGCGGAGAAGGGGGGACTCCGCCCACAAAAAAGGAGAAAGCAGACTATTACAGCCGCCGTCTGCCGGGGCGACATCTTAAAGGAGGTGAACTTGCTGCCTCATGCAACCCACGTTTTCAGCATAGCATTTACTTATGCTTTGCTTTCAGCCCCACCTTGCGCATTTTTTTCAGTTTCTGTGAAAATTTTTATGTATTCCGGGTATTCCTGCATCAGCAGCACAAAGCCCTTGACTATTACCGACATTTCAACGACCGCCACAGGGTCATATTCAGTCAGTTTTATCCGTGCTTTGCCGTCAGATATATCAATTTCTGTGATATCTTTGGAACTTTCCTGCAAAATGGCCGCTGCCGTGCGCACAAGGATCGTCGCAGCCGCGCATATCAAGTCCTCGCCTTTGGGCGCAGACTGCGCATGCCCTTCGATTTCTAATTCGAATGTGCTGCCGGTGCTGTTTACGCATACGTTTATCATGTTGTCGCATATTCTCCATCAGGCATTGCCGCCTCGCGCGTCTTTACCCGGGCGTTAGACACCTGCGCATGTTCGCGCTTTGCCGGGTCTTCTGCAAGCTGTATATTCGCCTGCGGTGTGCTGATCTGCACGTTAGCCTGCTGTGCTATAGCCTGTATCTGTGCAAGCGACTGCGCATCGCCGCATTTAGCTGCAAGCAGTGCCGCGACCTGCAGCACCGTATTAAACCTGTCAAACAGTGTGCCATTCTGCTTGATGGTCTTGCGCACATCGTCGATGCTGTCAAAATCCATCATCGTAAGGCATGCAAGCGCCTGGTCTGTCTGCTGCGGATTGAAAAAGCCGAGGTTATAAAACTGCAAAGCCAATTCGTTATTTGACATCTTGGTGTATGCCGTGCGTTTCTGCGGAACGACGTTGATATCAAACTCCGGCACACGCTGCCCGATATCGTATCCTGCAAACATCTGTGTCTGCGGCTTTATGTGCTCGTTGGAATAGCTTAAAAACAATTCCTCGCCGCCGTCGCCCAGAATCCTAAACTGGCGCGGCGCATCGTAAAACTGCCTTATCAGTTCAATGACAAGATAGTTTAATTCGCTGTATGCCCTGTAGCTTGCCTTGGTGCTGTCTCTACTGCCTTTGCCGCTGGCTTCCTGCAATGCCGCTATTGCGCTTGCAGCCGTTACGCCGCTGCTTGTCGTGCCTGTTGCGGTTTCCGTGTTGCCGCTTGTTTCACGCAGTTCGTTGATGCTAAGCTGCAACATGCTGATATAGTTGCCATCAAGGTTATCGTGCGTAACAGGTTTCAGGTTGTCATCGTTTAAGCTGCCCTCAACGTTTATGATGGTTTCATTCAGGTTCGTAAACTGCTCAACGTTTACGCCGCAATTGGCTTTCTTAAAATACCTGGGCTTTGCGCCGACCATTGCATTTTCCACATACGCCGTTTTCATCAGGTCAATTTCGGTCTGAGGCGCTTTGCACAGGTCTACATAGCCGTATCCGCACGGGCTGCCTTCAATGGGAAACAGTGTGTCAAACACATATGGGTATTTGCTGTGGTCATACCAGCCGGCCATTGCACGGTCAGGGTCATTTTCCGTCGCGTAAAGCACAGTGCCGGGGACAAACAGGATGTAGTGCAGCACGCCGTTTTTGTGATAGTACGCGCTGATAACGGGTACTTTGTCCGTAGTGTCTACATGGTCATCGTAGCTGTATTTGCTGGTTATAAAATCATGCGGTATGTTCTTGCCCTCCGGCAGCTCGCCCGGGAACATGGCGCGGACTTCGGTTTCGTCCTGAAAATCGACCTCAAAGAAATACTTTGACTGCTGTATATCCTCGACTCCCGGCTCCCAGAACAGATTAAGGATGTTGCACTTGCGCACATCGATATCGCCCAAGCCGTTCATCTTGTTCTTATCCCATATGACCTTGTACACGCCTGTGCCGGTCTTTAGCTTCGACCACATAACTTTGCTATAGGTGGCCTCAAACTGGTTTTTTTCCAGCACAACAGGGATTATTTTAGACAGCATAGCCGCCTCTGCTTTATCGCCCTGTTCCCTCGGCAGTATGTTAGGCTCGGGGTAGGCATCCATTGCGTCGGCATGTTTGTTTGTGATTACGTTATGCAGCCAGCCGCTTTTGCTTCTAAACCCCGGCTTTGCGTGACCGTCCTTGTCTTCTTCAACATCGTTTCGCAGCTTCCACCAGTTTTCCGATGCGATGATACGGCTATCGACCGACTTCTTCCCGGCGCGATATTTGTTTAGTATCTGCATCAAATCCTGTATCTGCTGTTCCCCAATGGGTTTTATGCCAAGCATCTGCGCCGCAGTTTCAACGCTGCCAAGCTCGGGCGCTTTGCTGCCGTCTGCTCGTATAGTGTCCTTAGTGATATCCATTTGCTTTGTATCCATCCTTTTTGTATTGGTTCAGTGGGTCTGACAATATAACTTTCGGTTTTTGAGGTATTATCGGGCTTATCGGTCTTGCCATACACATATAACGCCATTCGTCACTTGCGTGATCTTCCATCGACGTGTCCAAATCTTCCGGTTTATGTTCGTCGTACATCAGCAGCGGTATAGTACGGATAAACGCCTTGCAGTTGTCGAATACATACATGCGCGGATAACCGTTATCGTCAAATTGCAGTCGATAATGGCATTGCATCCAGCCTGCAAGCCGCTTGTTGTCGCCGGGGTCGAAGTATATGCCGTATTTTTCGGCGGTCTCCGCGACCGACACGCCGCGCGACACATCCCATATTGACGGGTCAGCAACGCCAAGTATCTTGCGCCCTTTAAGCCATGGGTGCGTCTGCTCCGTCTCGCGGATACGCTTAAACTGCTCGTCGGGCGTCCACTTTACACCTTCGTTTGGCGTATCTGTGCAGCCGTATAGCTCCAAAACGCGATACAGTACGCCGTCATAGTCGATAGCCCACCACGCGCAGCTGAATGGTTTGTTATAGCCGAAGTCGTATGACCTGTATATCGTCCAGCCACGTGCAGCACCTTCGTTCAGGTCAAACGCCGGTATAACATGCGTAAATCTGCGCTGTGCTATAGCTTCTTCCAGCGTTATCCCTGCCTTTGCGCACAGTTGCGCATCCGGGCGCGTTCTGAAATCTTCAAAGAATGCGCCGTCGAATATGTCCCATTCGCCCTCAAGCCATGCCTTGCGCAGCTTAGGCGGCAGGGCTTCAAGCTTTTTGATATAATCAGGGTCTGCATCCATCAGCGGCTTGTTGTCCGTGACCTTGCTTGGAATAAATGAATAGTCCTCCGGGTTCTCCCCATCGGTATAGGCGCGGTCTATCGCCAGCCGTTTCACCCAACTGTGACCCACGCCGCCGGGGTTACATGTAACATATATCCGCCGCGGGAAATCATTCGCGCCACGCACGCAGGCCGAGAGCTTCCTAAACTGTTCTTCGGTTTGGTGGGTACCTTCGTCCAAAAACAGAATATCCGTTTCTGTGCCCTGAAAGCGTTCTGCATCCTTGTCGGTATCGCAGTACCTAAACAATATTCTGCTGCCGTTCGGGAATGTAATGACCTTCTTCTGATCGTTATAGCTCGCCATGCGCTGTGATTTATCAGCATCATAGCAATGCAGATCGCGTGTCAGCGGCACTATATGGTTTTCCTGCAACTCCGGGTACGTTTTTCGCACGATCATGCATGTTATCCCCGCGAACTTAAAGCAGTACAGCACCGCCGACGCACGCACGCCGAAGCTTTTGCCGCCGCCGCGTGCGCCGCCAAAGAACACAACATGTGCCCTATCCTTTAAAAATTCCTGTTGTGTAGGGCTTAGGTAGTCGATTTTGTATTCAGGCATGGTTATTTACCGCAGAAATCATCGGCACCGGCAATGATAACGCGCACCGGCTCCGGCTGTGCTTCCCCTGCCGCCTGGCGCTCAAGGTTTTTAATTCGCGCTTCCTGCTCGCGTTTGTCAGCATCGGATTTAACGCCCTGAATTTCTGCAAGGTCTTTCATTGCCCCTGTAAGGCTTTTCAGGCCGCGTTTATCCTTGATAATATCCGCATCCGTTAACTGCGCTACAGCGCTGCATAGCTTGCTTGACAGCAGCCCGGCGGCCTCTAACAGGCTTTTGTATTCCTGATAGTCAATCTCCAACTGTGCTTTGATACGGTCTGCGCCCTTGGCCGCGCTATACTGCGTCCGCTTCTGCGCCCATTTTTCACGTTCTGCGCGTTTACGCAGGGTGCTGTAAGAAACGTTGTGTTTCTCGGCAAGCGGCCTTGTTCCTATGTCCGTAGTGATGTATTCAGTTTTGATATCATCCCATTTACTCATGCTTTTATAATAATGTAGGTGGCGCTGCATTAATCAGCCCCACCTTGCGCACTTTTTTGCTGCACATAAAAAAACAAGGGTAACGCTTAATGCGCTACCCTTTAGTATTTTTCCGCTAATGTGATCTTGTAGACCGGGCATTGGGCATATTGAGTGCAGCAGTATTTTGACACATATACCCGGCGTTTTTGTTCGTCGCCTTTAAACCATAGCTGCAATCTCGCGTCACCGCATGGGCCTTCACAAAATATCTTGTTCTCACGTGCCGAGCCTTTTGACCAAAACGGGCATTTTGCCCGGCTGTCATAATATCCGTCAGCGCCCCTCATGCAGCGTGTACCTCGCGTATCGCGTCGGGATGCCGTAACGGTTAAGTCCGGTCTCCATCGTTGTTTCAACGTCATAGCCGCGCTTGCGAAGATCAAACACGCGCCCAGATGCCCTGCCTATGCCGTAGTCATACATGGCCTCGCGGCTTGTTATGCTGCCGTGTTCGCGCATGTGGTTTAACATCATTTCGCACTGACTTTGGATTATCATGTTCCGCGATACCTCCAACATTTTTTAGTTGTAAATGTCTTTACCGCCCTTGCGCGTTTTATGTAGCCGGTCACCAGCAGCTCCCTTGCCGGGTATTCATTCCGCGCCGCCGCCTTGCGTTTATCGTTCTCCGCGCGAAACGCCTGATAGCTGCTGCGATTGGCGTGGCAGCCTATGCGGCGCACTGTGCAGCCTTTACAGTCGTTAGTCATGGCTATATACCTTTGTAAATTCTTTGGGTGCAAAAGCAGCACACCAGCCGTTACGCTTATCGCAGTCGCAAGCGCACTGATCGCAGCACCAGTCGTAATAGGTGTTATCGCTACGGCGGCATATCTCACGGATTGCTATGCGGTAATCATTTATTTGCTCGTTGAAATGGTTTGCTAAACTGGCCATGCTGTCATAAAAACACATTGGAACACCGCCCAGAATATCAATCAGCCATTTACGTATTGCGTATAGTAGTTTTTTCATGTTTCCCATCCTTTCAAAATGCTATGCCCGAATGTTCGCCGCGTTCGGGCAAATCAACCATTTCAGGCCGTTTTATTTCCTGTTCCACAGCCCACGCTATATTCCACAGCGCCGCTACAAGGTGATGCGCTTCCGCGTCGCCCTGTATGTACAGGCTAAGATGCCGTATGCCGCTGTCTATCAAGCTATGCTGGGGTATGCCTTTGTCGACGTTGCGTTCCCCGTAGTGGATCGCGCCGCGCTCGCAGTGCTGCGCAAGGGCGTGTATCGCGCCCCACGGCAGCAAATCATAGCGGCCTTTCCCGTCGGCCTTATCTCTCACTGCGCCGGTAGAAAACTCGCGGCGTTCATCTTTTTCGAATTTCACTATCCTCCCACCTTTCGCCGATATCTTCTAAAAAGTGAAGAAATTCATGCGTATCTGCGCAATAATATTGTTTGCCGTTAACGGTAACCGTGTAGCTGCCGTCGTGGTTGCTTTTGGCTTCCCAGCCTACGTTTTTAGCCATTATCGCCTACCATACCTTTCATCGAATGGCGAGAAGTTATCCTCGCCCACTATTTCACGGATGCGCCGGTCAAGGACGGTTTTTGAATATTCCAGGCTTTTATCGCCCACGCTGTCTTCTACGAACAGTTCGGCAATTTCGTTTACATACATAACGAATCTTTCGCCGAACGCCTTAGCGCGTCCAGCGCCCAAGCCCAAAATATCATTAGCGGCCATAAACGCCGCGTCTTCGGCCATCTGCATACGGTTATTCACATAAAGCTGCATCTCTATGTCGAATTCGTGCCGTATACGCTTTGCAAACCCCGATTGTTTTCTACCCATGCTTAGTCACCACCTTAAATCGCTTTGTATACGGTTCAAAGTCCAGCGGCAGGCAATTCAACTTCGCCGGTGTGTTCATCCTGCAATCGCTTAGCGGACATTTAAAGCAGCTATCGCTATAAATGCAGCGCTTGGTTTTTTCACGTGTTCGCATTGTCAGTTTCCTTCCAATCCATGGCTTTTCCTAAGCCAAAACTGATACCCCAAAAGCCCCATATAATACTAAGGCGGTAAGGGTAACGATATATGCCGTACTGCTTTTTTATAACGCCAATAGCAGGCAGTATGGCAAACTGATTAGGCATATAGTCTGTGTAGATAAATCTCATTGTCAATTCCTCCCCTTTCTTATCGTCGTTTTAACGCTTTCAACGCCGTCGCGGACCGTCTTAGCCAGCACATCAAAGTTTGCGTTTATGCAGTCCTCGTTGAGCTTCCGCACCGTCGATATCGTTTGGCATATATCGTCAGCAGCTTCGGTTATGGTGTTCACTGCCTCATCGAGCTTTTCAAGCAGTTTGATGATTGCCGCCGCCGTGTTGTCAATCGGCTCTGCTGGCGGTTCGGGCTGCGGTGCTGCTTCTGTCGCTTTGGGCGTTGCGTAGCGATACCGTACCGCCTCAATAGTCTCCGCGACCTCCTGCGGCAGTTGCGTATCGAGGTATTCGCAAGCCCATGCAATCACCGCGCCGGTTGTCGCATGCCGAGAATATTCTATTAACTCGTCCCATTGCTCATTGGCAATGTGCTTTACCACAGTGTACAGTTTGCTGCAATAGCTCTCGCTCGCGCCGACCGCAAGCGCCGCCTGTCCGCTCGTCTTGCCCATCGACATAAGCGCAATTATCTTCTCGTTCGTCGCGTTAGGAATTCGTCTTGTTTTCATTTTTGTCAGTCCTCCTTTTTATTTTTCCCATTCAAGCGCTTGCCCACATTCACCGCAGTACGGGTATTCAGAATTATTTCCGGCGCCACAGGTAGGGCACAGGCCGATAATTGTACCATATTTGCCGAACTTCATCTGACTAACTGGCTTTATTGGTGTTTGCCTGTTAAGGGTGTTTATTGCCATACATATTGCTTTCCTGTCTGCTTCCGCTAATTGAGTATTATTTAGTAGAATGTCTCTAAGGCGGTTATATGCTTCTGCTGCTGTCATTCGTCAGGCTCCTTTCTTTTCCCTTCTGCGCAGTAGAAATTCGGCGGTACTTCACAATCAACGCAAACACCGTGCGAACAGCACAGATAACTTATTTCGTCGTAGCTGTATTCGCAGTCTTTGCAGCGCACCACCGGCGCAACGTCGGCGTCTGACCGCCTTTCGCAGATTTGGTCTATAACGCGCTTGCATTCAGCAACCATCTCGGCGGTTGTCCAGCGCCGATACGTTCGCGTGTCCGGGGCATCGCGATAACATCCGAAATAGTCTAAAACTTGTGCATAACCCCATCCAATGAACCAACCGTCGTGATCTGCCGCATCCAGCGTGCTTTCGGAATACGTTATTCCACCATGGCAGTTAATCGTTTTAGCGTTAATCGCCTTATCGTAATGCTTGATATCGACATACGCGCACGGATGCATTCCGCGGCTTACAACGTAGTAATCAAATCCCTTATACGTATCGCAAGCCAGCAATTCAGCATCACAGCGCTCAGACTTGTAAACCATTTCTTTCATTTGTCAGTCCGCCTTTCTCCATAGCTGCAAAAATCGTCAGCCTTTACACACGGTAAGCCATAATCACATCCGCATTCGTATTCATCCGGTTTGTAATACTTGCAGTCCTTACACCGCACTACCAGGACATAGCCCATCTGCGCCGCCATGCGCTTAAACTCGCTTTTTGTCGGTTCGTGAATATAAATAGGCTCGACAGCAGGCGCACACTTAATGCGCTCGATAACTTTGCGAGCGCCTCGCATTTCTGCGCTCGTTATTTTTTCTCTTACCGTGTATACCACCGATTGTTCGATGTCATGTAACAGCGCTTCACGTTCTATGTATTCAGCCATGGTCGTTCTCTTTTCCACTAAGCCACGCACGCAGCTCGTGCACGCACGAAACGCACAGATCATAGTCGGTCTCGTTTCTGCTCATGTTATGCCGCCGCATTCCTGCATAGATCACGGAGCCCTTTGGGTTTATCTCCGCGCCGCAGCGGTCACAGATCAGTTTTGTCGCCATCTTTCCTTGCCTCCAACGCCTCTTTCGCTTTTTCTCGGGTCAAAAAAATCGTTTTCCCTATGGAACTTTCCACGTATGAGCAGAACGGGATTGTATCAATGTCCCACCGTCCCTGTATTGCGAGGTATCTCATGTTTACGACTTTGTGCTCTAAGATTTCTCCGGCGAACACTCTGAATAACGTGTCACCCACCTTGCACGGCTTCACCACTACGCGCCCGTCCTTGTCGGCTTTCAGCAGTTCTCTGATGTGCTCGGTCAAGCGGTCGTTGTCGTTGTTTTTTTCAGTTTCCGCAAGTTTCCGTTCCGCAAGTTCTATGCGTTTTTTCAGCCATTCGTTTTCACGCCGAAGGTCTTGGATTGTCAAATCTTTCTCTGTCATAGCCACCTCAATAACCGTACGGGTATGCCGCGACCGCATGTGGCGCAGTCGTTTGCTTTTCGAGTTCGGTAAGCCTACGGGCGATATCATTGAAAGCTCTGCTCATGCGCTTATCAAGCTCGTTTATGCGCTCATCATTCAAGCGTTTTTCATCGCACTCATTTGCCCACTTTTCATACTTTGCCTGTTCCTCGGCGCGAACCTTCGCCATTGCTTCTTCAAACTTTTTACGTGTGATTATCATTTTCTGCTTTCCTTTCTTCCAAAAATCCTAAATCAATCTGATTAATCTGCACCGCATCCATCTCGGATATTCTGCAATCGCTGCAAGGGCAGTTAAAGCAGCTTGGGGAATACGGGCAGGGCTTGTTTACTGTTGGTCGGCGCATATTCTTCCCCATTGTTCGGCCATCGCCTTTGCTATGCCTGGGAAAGTCTTGCTCCGGATTTTGGCTGTTTGAGGGTCATTCCACGCGAGAATTTTCCCGTTTTCGTCCACCGCATAATTTGCGGATGCACCAACGCTAAACCCGCCCGGCAAGATTTTGCCAGGGTCAACAATTCTCGTCGGGATAAGTGGGGGTAGGTTTTTAAGCCATAGGCAGGTGCTTTTTCGAGCGTGTTCTCCAAACCAGTACGGTTGGATAATCTGCGTCGGCTTTTTATAGCGCGTACTCATAGCCCCTATCGGGTTTTCAACGGCTATGCGGTCTACATCGGCGTTTATAAACTGCATAAAAAACCATGCCGCATTGTCTCTATTATGCGCTCGCTCGACGGCTTTCTCCCCGTATCGCTCGACATTAAACCACCTGTTTCCAGCAGCAGAGAGATATGTACAGGGCGGGTGTGCTATCAGCAAGTCCCATTTGCCCACGTCATGCGTTGCGCCGTCCATGGTGGTAATCTGCCCACCATTTAAGGCTTTAAGGGCATCGCCGAGGATATGCCATCCGGGATGCCCACCAGACGGTTCGATTATGTCGCAACTGTAAGCCTCGTGCCCCTTTGCTCGGAAAGCCTTGCACACCGTCTGGCTCTCCTCACAGGCTACCAAAACTTTCATTCAGTATGTCCTCCATTTCAATCTGCCCCGGCAAAACGCCATCTTGCATCCACCAGTGGAATACCGCTCGCGCATCATACCATCCGCCCGTTGAATCGTCCTTGCCTTCGCTTTTGCGAACCTTAAGCATACGATCAAAAGCGGCGATATATAAATCACGGTATTTCGGGAAAAGCTGAAATTCCGTGTATCTCGATTTACCAGCCATCGGGCACCCGATGCAGCCAACGCGGTTAAACCCGCATTCATATAGCAAATTCATGCAAAGCTTTTCGCTGTCGGCGTAATCCCACACCTCGGCATCGCTCCAATCAATGATTGGATTTACTACTCGTTTCGCTTTTAATGAGCAATTTTCAAAAAGCCTGCGCGTCACATCGTTGTCGTCGAGTAGTATATTTTTTGCTTTGCAGCTGCCAAGCTCCTCGAAAACACCTCTGCCATTTTCCCGAGCTACACTTTCAGCCCATCGCACACCTGTTGCTATCATGCGTCCATTACCGGTCGTTTCTTTCAGCACTGCGCAGCAATAACGGGCAAGGCGTGTCGGAGGCATCTTCTTGATGGGGATTAGTTCCCACATAGATGTTGAAATGCCCTTGTATTTCGGATAAACGATTTTGCAGTCAATGCCGTCGTTTTCCCATTTTTTGAATTGGTTGCGAATGTGGTAAACCGTGGGCGGCGCATCTGCCGTGGTGTGGTTATTGACTAACTCGATAGGTATTTTCGCCTTGATAGCCAAATCGGCGAGAACTTCGCTATCCTTTCCACCCGAATATGTAATCATCAGCGGCTTGCCGTAGTATCTCAGCGACATATCGCTTCCAAGCTTTAAGCGTTCAATCGCTTTATCGACCTTGTCCATCAATACACCCCCCTGAACACATTCTCCGAGCCGTTGCCGGTGAACCAGCAGTATGTATCGGGCAACTCCCTTGCCACATCCGCGCCCTGCTTCTCCATGCTCCAGCGCGTGAGCACATCCAGCGCAACGGCGTAAAGGTTGTCCCACACAGGGAAATTCGGGCTATAGCCGTAGAACTGGCCGGGCTGCGATACAGCGCCGATGATAGTATCGGGGAAGCGCGGATCGTCGACGCGGTTCAATACGCACCACACGCATTTTGCCTGATTGTCCACCGTGCAGCCCCTCGCTTCGCCGTACAGCATCTGCGCAAGGGCGATCACATCGGTTTCGGTAAAGTACATTTCGTATTCCGGTGCTTCCACCACTTCCACCACGCACAGGCCGTTTGTATCAACCTCCGGCGGCACACCGTCCGCGTCGGCTTCTATAACCCCGCCGTCTATAGCAAGCAGTATCAGCATTATCAGCGCCAGTATCACCGCGCACACCTGCGCTATGAAGATCGTGTATTTATTCATCGGCTTCACCTGTTATGGCCTTAAAGATTTGATCATCGTATTCGGGCATTGCCTTGATGTATTCACGCAGTTTACGCGGCATTTCCGCATAGACTTCCGATGCTTCGCGGCCGGTGATCTTGAAAACAGGTGTGCTTGCCCATTTGTCGTCGCCGTATTCGCGTTTTAGCTGCTGCGCATTTGTGAAATCAGGCTTCCAGCTGCTAAGCTTGCCCCATACTTCGTTGAAGCGTTCGACAGTCACAGGCTTGTTGAATATCATCAGCTTTGCACCTTCAAGGCCATCACAGAAGATACAGCGCGATATACCTTCGCATTTACGGCAATGCATTGAAGTGTTTACACCGTAGCCGACGCTGATGCCGGAGCCGTCGCTGATGCCGGAGCCGTCGCTGATGCCGGAGCCGTCGCTGATGCCGTAGCCGTTGACCTGATATTCTTTGCAAGCCCTGATCATATCGTCGAACGACAGCACTTTCTTGATTTTCAGCGTTCTGCAAACGCTTTTATCATCGTTGTCGCGCTTGATGTTTTCGTCATAGGCTTCCACCAGCGCGAATTTGTTCCACTGGATCAAATCACGGTATCGCATGCAGTCAACGGGGTTTTCGCAGTAGTGCAGCCCCCAGCCGCAGTGTTCAAGATCACCCGTAACGGTATGTACGCTGCCCTCGACTTCACCGTTTTCGTCAGCGTAGCTGTAATCATCGTAGCCCGTCCAATCCCAGTAGAATATCTTGTAACCAACCGCTATCGGTTCTTTTCCGTCAAGCATCGACGGGTCTATGCGTTTTGTTTCTTTCATTGTTGTTCCCCTTTCACTTTCCTGTAGATTTCTCGAAGACTTTCAAGCTGCTGCGCACTTGCTTTTTCGCTGTGTGCAACAACGCCCAGCCGCTGCTGTTCCTGTTCTTTAAGCGGGTATACATCCTGCCAGCACTTAACGATTGACTGTTCAAGCACCGGCTTCCACTGCTCCGGCGGGAAGTTGTTTTTAAGCTTGCCGACTAAAAGCTCCTTTGCATGCGGTGTCATGGGCTTTTTGATGCTCTTTCGCATCTTTTCAAAATCCTTTAAGATTGCCAAATGCTTAATGACATCCAGTACAAAATACTTGCTTACTTGCAGCCTGTAATGTCTGCCAGCCCTAAAGAGCTTTTTGACCTGTTCGAGCCTGCGCGGTATCGAACGGTAAAGGCAGAGCTTGCCCGCCTTTCTGAAATCGCTTTTGTTCGCTTCACCGGCTCAAGCTACTGCATAACTTCTCAAGGGCTCTCGGCATTTTTAAGTGAAAGCGAAGTGCGCAACCAAAAAGCCGAACAAGAGGCAAAGGATCGTGCGCAGGACGTGCAGCGAATCGTCGATAAGAAGAAGGCGCGAATACATGACTTTCATGTAGCTGCATTCGGCAGCGGTTTTACCCTCTTTCTTGAGCATTTCGATGATATCGTTCATTTCATCCAGCGCTTCTTTTAACTTTTTGTCGCTCATTAAGATTTCTCTCCCCTTTCCAATTATTCTTTACAAAATTGGATAACAACAGGCATTGCCGTTGCTGCCGCACTCAAGGCATATTTGCTTTAGCCGCCGCGTATGAGCGGTGCAAGAAACGCCGATATCAGCGCGAATATTGCGAGTATGAGCGGCAGATTCGGGTGCTTCTCGGCAAATGACTTGTATAGCTCTCTGTTCAGGTCCTTTTTAAGCTTCTTCACTTTCCTCATCCCCCTTTCAAATATTTTTTACAAAAGAGTTGCAAAAGTTCACAAACTGTGTTATTATCAATATGCTACTATTAGAACAAACATCGGAGCAGCCAAAATCTCTTGATTTTCTTGACTGCTTGCGTTAGCTTTGTGTACTTTCGCGACCACATTTATAATGTTTACTTTCTTGAAAGTCAATAATTTTGGTTAACTTTCTTGACTTTGGGCGTTTTGCACAGAAACGGCGGTGTACTTTTGTGTTTTATGACAACTTTCTTGAATTATGTAATTCCGTAGGTGAAAAACCGTCGGCAGTTGCGCTCAAACTTGGCATATCTAAAGCTACCGTGAGCAACTGGAAACGCCGGAAAAATGGCGCAACCGACGCAACCGCACTCAAAATCGCCAATTACTTTGGCATAACGGTCGATGAGCTGAAAACGGGCATAAAAAAAGAGCCCTCCATCCCGACGGATGAAGAGCTCGGTAAAAACGATGCTATGTGGTCAGCTTATGACGGTGTGCTTGACAGCACAAACGGACTGTCATTGCATGACACTGATATTATTTTAAAAATGCTTAAAGACGGTGGGCAGGGCATGACCTATAATGAGCTGCTTGCTTTTGCCTCTGCGCTTAGCAAACTTCCTCCTGAGCGTCGCCAGCACCTTCTTCACTCCGCTGATATGCTTCGGCAAGACAAGTCAGAGCCCTGATCAGGCTGCCGGTGCCGTGCTCCGCAAGATCCATGAGCTTTTCCTTTTCCCACTCGCTGAACATGGGGAAATTATGATCCAGCTCATAGCGGTACATTGCCAATTCGTCAGCGCTCAGCATCTTTGCACCTCTTTTCCGCAGCTTCACAGCCCTCCAAAAAGCCTTTACAATATATTAATTGCTTTTCGCCCATTACACATATGTAGGCCGTCAGTTTGGTTTCAATTGCCCTGCGTTCCGGGTCTCCGGCTAAATCCTTGAACCGGGTTTTAACATGCTCAAGAAAGCCTGCTTGTTTTTTTGTCGCATCCGCAGTGAGACGGTTGAAAGCTTCTTTTTCCTCTGCAAATGCCGGAAAATATCCGAGCATCTCGCACAGCGCCTTCATTTGATTGTCAGTCAGCATTTTTATTCCTCTCTCTCATGTATTTGTTTAAGGAGTTAATTTTATGAAAAAACGGCTTATTTGTTTGTTGCTTGCGTTGTGTATGGTATTCACGCTCTGCGCTTGTGCCAAGGACAGCGCCGAAACTGTGCCCGGCGACAATAGAACTGTGTATGTCAGCCAAAGTGGCGGCAAAATCCACCGCTATAACGATTGCAGCGGTATGAAATACTACGATGTCATGACTTATAGTGAAGCTATAGACAAAGGCTTTACCGTTTGCGAAAAGTGCTTTGGCTGATTTACTTTGTGCAAACTGTGCAGTTTCCATCTCCAATTTCAGACAAACTGCCAAAAATGTAAATATTTATACCTTTTTTGGCGTAATAGTGCTATTATATGTATAGATACTTAATGTGTTTTCATTTGTGTGTCTGTATAAGATATTATTTTACTTTTATTTATCTTAATTAGATAATAATGCATTTGCATATAAAATGCAAGACTTTTTACGGAGAAATGCGCATGGATAAAAAAACGGGTATTGTGATAGCAATTATCTTGCTCTGTTTATTATTGCCGGGTTCCTGTAATAACAATAGCGAAAAAGAGCTTCCAGTCGAATCTTATTATGGGCACGATATGACATATGAGAAAGCATACTCGTTAGGGTACTATGTTGGTTATTTAGCCTATGAGCATGACGAGCCATACAATAGTGATTACGAAAAATATCCCTTTGGTTGGAGTTTGGAAGACTATGACGGTGTTGGAATACAATCATTTTTGGACGGAATGAACAATGGATACAAAACCGGGTTTAAAGCAGGTTTCAATAAAGGATGGGAGCATTGCGCTACCGGCAAGCCATACCTCGATAACATGGGGGAAAGCTATCCTTGATTTTTCATGACCCCGGCAGTCTGTGACCGTCGTCAAACAGCCTCAGAAGCTCCAGTATGCGCTCGTCGCTTGCCTCGGTTATTATTATAATGGTTTTGTTTCTCGCAAGCCACTTAGCCCTTAGGGGTTCGGGCGTAGTTTTTTTCGTGTTGTTTCTCATTGCTGCACCTCTTTAATTTAATCCGTCCTGCCGCTGCGCCAACAGGGCAGGACATTTTTTCACACAGCGTTTGTAAAATGTTGCTTGCTGTACTTATAGCGTAGCACCTGTCTTGATAAATGTCCATTCAGAAATAACCGAAACCTTAAAGAAATAACCGAAATCGATTTCGGGAAATACACGAATTTTTCTTGTTTTCGCCGAATTCATCGTGTAATTCAATAATTTCTCGTGTATTTCAAGAAATTTTAATAGGGGAGATGCTTAATGTGTCAAAAATGGAGGACATGCAATCTTACTTTGACGAGTACCCTGAGGCACTGCGAAAAGCGAGAGCTTCAAGCAGTCTTACGCTGGCAGAGCTGGCAAGGATAAGCGGCGTTCCTTATAACAGCATTTGCTCCGTCAACTCCGGCACTACCAAGCAACCGCTGCTTTATTACTCTGCGGCAACCTGTAAAGCCCTCGGTCTGTCGCTCGATGAGCTGATGGGCTTACGCGCGCCGGAAGTGCCTACAGGCGAACAACAGCAGCAAGTATACGAGCTTGAGCATGAAAACGGCATATTAAAAAGCACCGTCGAGCATTATAAGGCTCTCGGTGCTGTGTATAAGCCGCTGATGTTTGGCCTGATCGGCGTTTGCGCTCTGCTGCTGTGTGCAACGATAGGTTATATCTTTTTAGACATTCGCATGACGCGAGCTGGCTTGTTTCAGTCTGCCGGAATGTCTGCGCTTGCCGTCCTGCTGGCTGTCGTGGTTATCGCAGCAATAGCGTTAATGGCCTACACAGCTAAGATGATTATCAAAAACGCAAAAAGCCCGCGGGATTAACCGTGGGCGTTATTCGCTTTAAATTTTATTATGGCGAATATCCAAAGGGGGAAAGCGAATAATGAAGTGCCGAAATTGCAAAGCCGAATTGCCCGATGAGCTGCATTTTACGTTCTGCGGCTACTGCGGTGAGCGCCTTGTCCGCGAGCGCAAGAAGAAAGACGAGATAAAAATACCCACGCCGCGTAAGCGTGGGCAGAAGTGGTATGTTGACCTCCGGCGCGAGGGTGTGACCGTCATTGAGGACACCGAAGCCGAAGCCAAGGCCAAGGCGATTGCTATAAGAGCCGGGTTTGTTAAGACCCAAAAGAAAACGGATTTGACACTTGCCGAAGCAATAGATAATTATATTGATAATCGCCGGAACGTTCTGTCGCCGTCAACCCTTGCCGGTTATGGCTCTGTGAAGAAAAACCGCTTTAAGGCCGTAATGGCAAAGCCGCTGTCTGATATAAAGGACTGGCAAGCGGTGATTAACGCAGAAGCGCTTGTATGTGCCCCTAAGACGCTTAAGAACGCATGGGGGCTTGTGTCACCGGCTATTAAATCCGCCGGTGTGGAGTTGCCCAGACTTACCCTGCCGCAAATTGTGCCTAAAGACCCCGTTTTTCTTACCCCGGAGCAGATACATGTCTTTATCGCAGCCGTCAAGGGAACGCCTGTCGAGATAGCCGCACTACTCGGCTTGCATTCGCTCAGGCGCTCAGAGATCGCCGCGCTTGATTGGTCAAATGTTGATTTGGATAAGCGCACTATAAAAGTTTCCGGCGCAGTAGTCCCGGGAGAAAATTGGACACTTGTTGAAAAGCCGTCAAACAAAAACGCCACATCGACCCGAACAATACCTATTATGATACCGGAGCTTTATGAGGCTTTGACGGCTGTTAAAAGTAAGCACGGTAAGGTCGTAACATGCTACATTTCCACAGTGTATGATTGGGTCAATAATATTTGCGCTGCTAATGGTTTGCCGAAGCTTGGAGTTCACGGCTTGCGTCATTCTTTCGCTTCATTAGCCTACCATGTTAGTATGAGCGAACAGGCTGCAATGCAAATAGGCGGCTGGTCAGACTACGCGACAATGCGTAAAATTTACACGCATTTGTCTGCGCAGGACATAGGCCACGCAGAAAACGCAATGCGCGATTTTTACGACAATTTACCCAAGCAAGATTGATAGTTTACGCCAAAATTTACGACAGCATCGAAAAAGCACAGTATTGTCAATGTCTTTTCGCTCTGCCGCAAAGGTTCGAATCCCTTACGGCGTGCCAAAAGCAGCAGTTTTCATCATTATGAAGGCTGCTGTTTCTTTTTTATCTTTGAGTTATTCGCTTTAACCATGTCAGTTATTCGCTTTAAAATTTTTTAAAGCGAATAACTATACTTTGTCGCAAAAACCGCAGGCCGGATATTGGTCTGCGGTTTCATTTCAGTATCAGGCTGTCGAAAAACTATACTGCAAAAGAAAGATAATAGAGCAGCAGGGGAGCTCGAGGGGGCAAAGGCCCCACTCGAAATTGGATTAATAGCCATCAAAAACGCCTGATTTATCAGGCTTTTTGACGAGCGTAGCGAGATTTTTCGTGAAAACCTGTTTTCACAAAAAATGTGGCGTTTTTGCAGCGTGCAAAAAAGTCAAAGACTTTTTTGACACGCTGTCAGTATATAACATGGTTATACATTTTTGTGACATTTTCGTTCATGTTGATCGGAACGATAGTGATACCGGGGTGCTCATTATGGAACACGACAAAAACCTGATGCGCAAATCCCTGCCCCATCCATTCAATTGAATCAAAATCCAAGATCACTTCCTCGAATTTTTCAAGTCGGTTGCATATTCTCTTTGCCTGCGAGCGCGACACCGGGGAGCCGTCAAATATATTCTTTAACGGGATCGTTGTTTTTGTAAAGCCGCCGTCAACGTTTGAGTACGCATCGAATATATCCTGCGAATTTTTCTTTGATTTATTGGAAAGCGTCATGCTTACAAAAGTGCCTTTTGCCTCATTTGAAGTCATGCTCTCCAGCTCGCTGTCGTCATATTTATTGTTCGTAAACACTTTACCATCCGAAACAATAATAAAAGTGTCCATCAATTTTGAGCTGAAAAATATTCCTTCGCCGGAGTGATTCTTTGCATCGGTGGTAAGCTTGCCTTTGAACAACTCACACACCGCGTCATCAAGCGTCGAAAATCCGAAGTGCTCTTTAATTTTCTCAAATATGCCGATGCCGTTATCGTATATGATAACTTCGGTTTCAACATAGCTTTGCATGACCACTATTTGAAGCTCTTCAGCCGCCGAATGATCAATTACATTATTGACCATTTCACTGAATGTATACGCCCATATCTGCTGAACATTTGATGGCAATGACTTCAAATGCGGTTTCAGGCATTTGTTAAACACATCAATATCATTCTCAAGCTCATTGTCGGAACGGCGAAGACTATACATGTGTTCCTTTTTCTTGAGCACATATTCACCGCGCTTTTTGCGTTCTATGATACCGTCATCCGCAAGCTTATTAATATATCTGTGGACTGTGTTTCTGTTTATATCGAACGCTGCGGATACTGTTTGCGATAAATCAGGATCGCCGCTTTCTATTTTATCCAGGATATAATTTTCAATAGCACGCTTCTTTTCATCAGAAAACTTCATATTAAGCCCTCCCATGCTATATTATTATACTTATTATATTATTTATTGTCAAGTTTTATTCGCTTTAACTACATTAGTTATTCGCTTTAAAAATTTTTAAAGCGAATAACTGCGCTTTGCCGCAAAAACCGCAGGCCGGATATCCGGTCTGCGGTCAGCGTGTCGAAAAAGTCCAGCAACGGCTGGGCTTTTTCGTATTTAGATGGTATAATAAATATGGGTGATGAAAGATGCTGGAACGCGGAAAAATGGATCGTGGTGTCATAGAAATC
>ENA-OYXX01000124-OYXX01000124.1-human-gut-metagenome-genome-assembly--contig:-NODE-124-length-35317-cov-7.892320_pt1 | contig 35317 bp, 16 predicted proteins | sample MGYA00243976_ERZ653434 | MGnify/ENA primary metagenome ERZ653434 (study PRJEB26926, sample SAMN06165112) | human gut metagenome | biome: ENVO:00009003; feature: ENVO:2100002; material: ENVO:00002003...
TCTACACGTAAGGAGTCGTCGGCAGCGTCAGATGTGTATAAGAGACAGCTGCTGTATTCCCCTTGGCAAGAAAAGCAATGCCCTTTGTAAGAAAAGCAGAGAGGGCCGTTTCGGGCTTCAAAAGTGCCCATATTGCAACGCAAAAGTGCCGCTTTTGAAGCCCAAAAGCGGCACTTTCGCAAGGTAAATAAAGGGGTGACTGTGACGGTGTCAAAATGCTGACACAATACAAAGTAGGGACATATTCTTGTATTTGTCCGCTTGTAACGTATTAATAATCAACGTTTGTCGGACGGACAAATACAAGAATATGTCCCTACAAGTCTATGACGAGCCTAATCTTGACACCGTTTCACCTTCGTTTGGTGTATGTGTCGTTTCGCTTACGCGTTATTTTATCAGCTCGATGGAGCGCTTGAGGAACGCGTCAAGCGACGCCCCTTTCAGCATGCCGTTCTGAAGCAGTGCGAGGTCGATGAGCTGGTGCACGATGCTGTTGCCCTTGGCGTAGTCGGTGAGCACGGCCGTCTTCTTGTCCTTCTGCTCGCTGATGGTCTTCTCGGTGTTCTGCAGGTCGTCCTTCTCCTCCTGCGTTATCTCCTCGGGCTTCTTCTTGCTTTGGCTCTGGTTGAGGGCCGCGCGGCGTGCCTCCTGGCCTTTCAGCTCGCTGATGATTGGCTTCAGGGCCTCCGCCGTGTTCTCGTTGCAGTCGGTCATGACCTTCTTTATCAGCGGATGGTCGCTGTTGAGTATGAGGTTGTAGCTGTCGGGCATCTGTGCGTAGAAGCTCATGCCGGCCTGGAAGCGGCTCATGTCCTTCATGCGGCGCATGTATTCGTTTTGGGTTATCACCACCGGCGATGCCGTCTCGCCCAGGCTCTGCACCTCTACATAGAACTCCGCCTTCTCCAGCTTGGGCATCTGCGAGCGGAATACGGATGACAGATTGTCACGTTCGTCATCTCCCAGCTCGCTCTTCTTTATGTCTTCCTTGGCGATGATGCGGTCGATGATGTCGCTGTCAACGCGTGTGAAGCGGCTCTTCTCCAGCTTCTGCTCGAGCATCGACACCACAGGCACGTCGAGCTGTCCGTCGAGCAGCAGCACGCTGTAGCCTTTTGCCTTGGCTGCCTCTATGTAGCTGTACTGCTCTTCCTTGTTGGTGGAGTAGAGGTAGACGAGCTGTCCGTCCTTGTCGGTCTGGTTGTCCTTTATCAGTGTTCGGTATTCGTCGAATGTGAAGTGCTTGCCCTCGGTGTCCTTCATCAGCGCGAAGTCCTTGGCGCGGTCGTAGAAGCTCTCCTCGCTCAACATTCCGTAGTTGATGAACAGCTTCAGGTCGTCCCACTTCTCCTCGTATCCCTTGCGGTCTTCCTTGAAGATGCTCTGCAGGCGGTCGCTCACTTTCTTGGTGATGTAGGTGGATATCTTCTTCACGTCGCGGTCGCTCTGCAGATACGAGCGGCTCACGTTGAGCGGTATGTCGGGCGAGTCGATCACGCCGTGCAGCAGTGTGAGGAACTCGGGAACGATGCCCTCCACCTGGTCGGTGACGAACACCTGGTTGCAGTAGAGCTGTATCTTGTTGCGCTGCAGGTCGATGTTCGACTTGATGCGCGGGAAGTAGAGTATGCCGGTGAGGTTGAACGGATAGTCGACGTTGAGGTGAATCCAGAACATAGGCTCGTCCTGCATGGGGTAGAGCGTGCGGTAGAACGACTTGTAGTCTTCGTCCTTGAGCGTGCTCGGAGCCTTTGTCCAGAGCGGTTCCACATTATTTATAATGTTGTCTTCGTCGGTGTCCACCTGCTTTCCGTCCTTCCACTCCGTCTTCTTTCCGAAGGCCACGGGCACGGGCAGGAACTTGCAGTACTTGTTGAGCAGCTCCTGTATCTTGCCCTTCTCGAGAAATTCCTTGCAGTCGTCGTCGATGTAGAGGATGATGTCTGAGCCGCGTCCCTCCTTCTCGGCGTCGTCAATCTCGTAGGCGGGGCTGCCGTCGCAGCTCCATTTCACGGCTTTCGCGCCCTCCTTGTGGCTGCGTGTCACTATCTCCACCTTCTTGCTGACCATGAACGACGAGTAGAATCCGAGTCCGAAGTGGCCGATTATGTTGTTGGCGTTGTCCTTGTACTTCTCGAGAAAGTCGTTCACTCCCGAGAAGGCAATCTGGTTTATGTACTTGTCTATCTCCTCTTCGGTCATGCCGATGCCGCGGTCGCTGATGGTGATGGTGCCGGCCTTGTCATCTACGGAGACGTGTACCGTAAGGTCGCCGAGTTCGCCCTTGAACTCGCCCTTGTCGGCAAGCGTCTTCAGTTTCTGCGTGGCGTCGACGGCGTTCGACACCATCTCGCGCAGGAAAATCTCATGATCCGAATACAAGAACTTTTTGATGACGGGGAATATGTTCTCGGTTGTAACCCCGATATTACCTTTCTGCATTGTGTTTTGTTTTGTTATATGGTTGTTGTTTTGTTGCTCTTGTTCTTTGTCTGTATGAAAGCAAATAGTGTGCCAAAACGTCATGGTGGTGTGGAATGGCACATGGCGGTGGGTGAATTGTCGGTTAGCGGGTGATTTTTTGATTGCCGGATGATTTTCGTTGATAATATCTGTGGGTCTTAGAAAGAAATTTGTTAACTTTGCCTTTGACAAAACCAAAATCTGAAAACCAAATGACAGAACCTGAAATTTCCGAAAAACTGATAGCTGACTATTACATGCAGCATGTTGAAGAGGTGAAGGCCTTTGTCTCGAAGAGTATGGAATGTGCGGCGGAAAGCGAGGATATCGTGCACAACATATTTCTGAAGTTGCTCGAATCCGGCAGGATGATTTCGGCCGTTACGTTACCGTGCCTTGTGTATACGATGGCGCGCAATATGATATGTGACCACTGGAGACACCGCGTTTCGGTGGAAGAGTACGAGCACTACATACGCAAGACGGCGGCGGGTGACCGTGGCGAGGACTACTGTTCGGTGTATTCGGCGGTGGAAATGGGCGAGATTCTGGAACGGGGCATAGCCCGGCTGTCGGACAGGCAGCGCAACATTTACCGTCTGAACGTTGTCTGCGGCATGCAGGTTTCGGAAATATCGGAGTATCTTGACGAGAACTACAAAAGCGTGGAAAACCGTTTGGGCGCAGCCCGCAAGGTGATGAGGAGATACATGAAGCGCATGCTGGCCTGAGAAAAAGTGTGGTATGTACAAGAAAAGCACCATAATTGCCGTTATTTGAAAGAAATATTGTACTTTTGCAGTGTTTTTTAAAGCATAGACAATTATGTTTAAGAGAAAGAAAAGATGGCACGTTGATCCATCGCAGGGAATCACCGAACTGGACGAAAAGGTGATGTATTGGGAGAACAAAGGCAAGCTTGTACCTACGCGTGACTTGATTCTGACGCCGGAGCAGATAGAAGGCATCAGAAAGAGCGGCGAGGTGAACACCGGCGTTCTCGACGAGGTGGCGAAGCATATACATGCAGGCATGAACACACTCGAGATAGACAAGATTTGTTACGACTATTGCGTGGGCCACGGTGCCGTGCCGGCATGCCTCAATTACGAGGGGTTTCCCAAGAGCGTGTGCACGAGCATAAACGAGGTGGTGTGCCACGGCATACCCAAGGAAGAGGATGTATTGCAGGAGGGAGACATCATCAACGTTGATTTCACGACCATTCTCGACGGCTATTATGCCGATGCTTCCAGGATGTTCGTCATAGGCAAGACCACCCCGGAGAAGGAACAGCTCGTGCGTGTGGCAAAGGAATGTCTCGAGATAGGCGCCGAAGCCGCCAAACCCTATTGCTTTGTGGGCGACATCGGGCATGCCATACAGAAGCATGCCGACAAGTATCACTACGGTGTGGTGCGCGACCTCTGCGGCCATGGTGTGGGACTGAAGTTCCACGAAGAGCCGGAGGTGGCCCATTACGGCTACCGCGGTACGGGCATGCTGCTCGTGCCCGGCATGGTGTTCACCATCGAGCCGATGATAAACATGGGCACGTGGAAGGTGTTCATCGATGCCGACGACGAGTACGGATGGGAGGTGATAACCGGCGACGAGAAGCCCAGCGCACAGTGGGAGCACACGTTCCTCATGACAGAACACGGTGTGGAGATTTTGACTCATTAAGATATGGCGGAAAAAAAAGGCATATATATATTAGGTATAGAGAGCAGTTGCGACGACACGTCGGCGGCAGTGCTCTGCGACGGCGTGCTGTTGAGCAATGTCACGGCAAGCCAGGAGATACACCGCAGCTACGGAGGCGTGGTGCCGGAGCTTGCCTCGCGTGCCCACCAGCAGAATGTTGTGCCGGTGGTGGATCAGGCCATAAAGCGCGCGGGGATAACTAAAGAGCAGCTTACGGCCGTAGCTTTCACGCGCGGTCCGGGACTGATGGGCTCACTGCTCGTGGGCGTGAGCTTTGCCAAAGGTTTTGCGCGCTCGCTCGGCATACCGCTCATCGACGTCAACCATCTGCAGGGGCATGTGCTCGCCCACTTCATACGCGAGGCCGGGTCGGATGCTCCCGTGCCTCCGCTGCCGTTCCTGTGCCTGCTTGTCAGCGGCGGAAATTCGCAGATTGTGCGGGTGAACGCCTACAACGACATGGAGGTGCTCGGGCAGACAATAGACGATGCGGCCGGTGAGGCCATCGACAAGTGCTCGAAAGTGATGGGACTCGGCTATCCCGGAGGCCCGATAATAGACCGCCTGGCGCGTCAGGGCAATCCGCATGCCTATAAGTTTGCCGAGCCGCAGATACCGGGATTGGACTACAGTTTCAGCGGACTGAAGACCTCGTTCCTCTATTCGTTGCGTGACTGGACGGCGTCGGAGCCCGACTTCATCGAAAGGCACAAGGAAGACATTGCCGCCAGTCTGGAGTATACCATCGTCGACATTCTGATGAAGAAGCTGCGCAAGGCCGTAAAGCAGACGGGCATCAGGCATGTGGCCGTGGCCGGGGGAGTGAGCGCCAACAACGGGTTGCGCAATGCTTTCCGCGACCATGCCGCCCGCTACGGATGGACAATCTACATCCCGAAGTTCAGCTATACCACCGACAATGCGGCAATGATAGGCATCACGGGATATTACAAGTATTTGGACGGAGACTTCTGCAGCATCGACAAGCCTGCATTCTCGAAAGTAACATTTAAATAAACACATATGGATTTTGAAAGCAAGATAATAAGCAGAGAGATAAGTCTGCAACTCTGGGAGATGGAAAAGACCCTTGGCACGGCCGAGAGCTGCACCGGAGGACGTATAGCCGAGGCTATCATCTCCATGCCCGGAGCATCGAAATATTTCAAGGGCGGAATCATTTCTTATGTCAACGAGGTGAAGGAAAACCTGCTCGGAGTGGATCACGGCCTGCTGGAGGAGAAGACGGCCGTGTGCGAGGAGGTGGCCGTGGAGATGGTGAAGGGCGCCTGCAAGACGCTTGGCACCGACTATGCCATAGCGGCCACCGGCATAGCGGGACCTTCGGGCGGAACTCCCGAGATACCCGTCGGAACGATATGGCTTGCATGCGGCTCGGCTGACAAGGTGGTGACGTTAAAGATAGACGAAGACAACGGCCGCGACATCAATCTTGCCGTGGCCACCAACAAGGCCCTGCAGATGTTCCTCGACTTTCTGAAAGAAGAGACAAGCAGTGCGGAAGATGCCGATGCAGAGGAGTCAAGATAGTGCAATAGGCGGAATAATATAAAATATTTCTTAAAATATTGATTCTTTCCGAATAATATTTTGGATATTCTAAAAAATATGCTAACTTTGCACTCTGTTTGGAATAAGTTATAAAAAAGGAATCAAAAACTTAGATAGAAATGTCGAAGATTTGTCAGATTACGGGAAAGAAAGCACAGATAGGTAATCATGTGTCCCACTCAAAACATCGCACCAAGCGCAGCTTTGATGTCAATCTGTTCAGCAAGAAATTCTACTATGTAGAGGAGGATTGCTGGATCAGCCTGAAGATAAGCGCCGCAGGATTGCGCATGATTAACAAGGTGGGTCTCGACGCCGCTCTTAAGCAGGCTGTAGCAAAGGGATTTTGCGAGTGGAAGGACATTAAAGTAATAGGAGACTAAGCACTATGGCAAAGAAAGCAAAAGGCAACAGAGTACAGGTTATTCTGGAGTGTACAGAGATTAAGAATAGCGGACTGCCCGGCACAAGCCGTTACGTTACTACCAAGAATCGTAAGAACACTCCCGAGAGAATGGAATTGATGAAGTACAATCCTATTATGAAGAAGATGACACTTCACAAAGAAATTAAATAACTAACAATATAGCTCTTAAGATATGGCAAAGAAAACCGTCGCCACCCTCCATGAAGGTTCAAAGGATGGGCGTGCTTATACAAAGGTCATCAAGATGGTGAAGAGCCCCAAGACCGGAGCTTACATCTTTGATGAGCGTATGGTTCCTAACGAAGACGTTACGAACTTCTTTAAGTAAAGATTTTATCTTATAACTTATTAATATAAAAAGAAAGGATGTACCCGGTGTACATCCTTTCTTTTTTTGCGTGTGTGCAGTGCCCGTGACTATTCGTGATGGTAAGGTTCTCCCCTTATGATGGTGCATGCCCTGTACAGTTGTTCGGTGAAAATGAGGCGTACCATCTGGTGTGAGAACGTCATTTTCGAGAGTGACACCATGTCGTCAGCCCTGTCATATACCTGTTGTGAGAAGCCGTAGGGGCCTCCGATGATGAACACGAGCCTGCGCACGGTGTTCTGCTTTTGCGTGAGCCATCTTGCAAACTCCATGCTCCGGTATTCCTTGCCGTGCTCATCCATCAGCACCACGCAGTCGGTCGGCTGCAGATATTTGGCTATCAGTTCGCCTTCCGCCTGTTTCTGTTGGTTTTCCGTGATGTTCTTGGTGTTTTTAAGTTCCGGGATAGTGACCGTTTCAAACGGCATGTAATGGTTTATACGCTGTACATATTCACTGATGCCGGCAGCGAAATGCTTGTCGTTGGTCTTTCCTATGAGGATGAGCAGTGTTTTCATAGAAATTCTTCATATTCCTTTTTCCGTTTCGGATTCATTGGGAACCAACCCTTCAGCACACGTTCCCTTTGCTCGTAGAGTTCTACAATCGACCATATCAGCGAGGCTCCCGTTATGCCGAGCAGCGACGAAACGACGACGTTCTCAATGAACAGGGCCGCTATGATGGCTGCCAGACCCGTTACCAGAAACACCCACCACAGGCGTACGCCGGTGTAGTATTCTGTCTTTATCACGATGGGGTGCAATGCTCCTATTATGAGGAGGGTGCATGATGCAATCAATAGTCCTGTGAAATACATGTTCATGTTGTTGTGTCTTTTTTTATTATGTTTTGTTGTTTATTATGTTTTGTTGTTTGTTATGTTTGTTCCGGTTTCCTGGGTTGTTGCAGGCACTGTTATCTCAGGTCGATTATCTCAGCTTCGGGATGTGTCTTGCGGTTGAATCTGAACATGTTGTCGTTCAGTTTCGCTTTCCTGAAGTTGCTGATGGTTATCACGTTCCACCTTGTTCCCTGCTTCATCTTTATTTGCGAGGGCACGTATGTCGACCTGTTGGCATAGATGTACATCTCCTGCAGCTTGCGTTTGCTGTCGGTTGCGGTAAGATGTATCTCGCAGTTGTTGCCCTGGTTTTTCATGCTGTACTTGAATCCCGTCTTGTATATGTTTATGAAGTTGTACGGGTTGATGGCCTGCAGCTCGCTTTCGGTCGGGGTGCTTACGTTCACCTCGTTGTTGCCCTTCATGTAGGTCCATTGCGTCTTGCCGTCAAACCACACGTCGGCCTGCGTTGTGGTGGCGTGAAACATCTTTCCTTTCACCGATATTGTGCCGCCAAGCGACTTCGCCTTGCCGTCGGAGATACTGAAGTTTGCCGTAACGCCGGTTCGGTTGCTCACCGTTGCAGCTATCTTGTCGAGCACGCTTCTGGCCGTCTGTCCCATCATTATGCTGCACATCAGCAGCGAAATCAATGTCAGTCCTGTTCTTTTCATTGTCTTTTCTTTGTTTTATGATTGTTTGTCCTCATGTTGCTGCGTGTCTGCCGGCAGTTCCGTTTCACGCCGTGTCTCCGTCATCTCTTCGTCCATGCGCTCAGCAGGTTGTCAAGACTCACCTCGTCCTGTATCATCACCTCACGAGGCTTGCTGCCCATGGCGGCACCCACCACGCCCACTTTCTCCAGCTGGTCCATCAGTCGGCCGGCGCGGTTGTAGCCTATCGAGAACTTGCGCTGTATCAGACTCGTGCTTCCCGACTGGTTGAGCACTATCAGTCGTGCCGCCTCTTCGAACAGCGGGTCGAGATGCTGTATGTCCACATCGGCCGAGCCGTCGGCTCCGCCGCCGTTGTCGGTGTCGGGTTCCGGCAGTTCGAACGGTGTGGGATAGCCCTGCTGCTTGGCAATGAACCCGTTTATGTTCTCCACCTCCGGCGTGTCCACGAAGGCGCACTGCACGCGCACAGGCTCGTTGCCGTTGAGTATGAGCAGGTCGCCGCGGCCTATCAGCTGGTTGGCTCCCGGGCGGTCGAGGATGGTTTTCGAGTCGATCATCGCGCTTACCTTGAAGGCTATGCGCCCAGGGAAGTTGGCTTTGATGTTACCCGTGATGATGGTTGTGGTGGGGCGTTGCGTGGCTATTATCATGTGTATGCCCACGGCGCGTGCCAGCTGCGCTATGCGTGCTATGGGCAGCTCTATCTCCTTGCCTGCTGTCATTATCAGGTCGCCGAACTCGTCGATTACCACAACGATGTACGGCATGAACTTGTGTCCCTTCAGCGGGTTGAGCTGCCTTTCCCTGAACTTCTTGTTGTATTCCTTTATGTTTCTGGCTCCGGCCATCTTCAGCAGGTCGTAGCGCGTGTCCATCTCCTTGCACAGGCTGTTGAGTGTGCGCACCACCTTTGTCACATCCGTTATGATGGGTTCCGAATCCTCGTCGGGCACCTTGGCCAGAAAATGGTTTGCTATCGGGCCGTATATGCTGAACTCCACCTTCTTCGGGTCTATCAGCACTATCTTCAGTTCCGCCGGATGCTTCTTGTACAGCAGCGAGGTGATGATGGCGTTCAGTCCCACCGACTTTCCCTGGCCCGTTGCGCCGGCAACGAGCAGGTGCGGTATCTTGGCCAGGTCGAACATGTAGACCTCGTTCGTTATGGTCTTTCCGATGGCACACGGCAGTTCCATGTTGCTTTCCTGGAATTTCTTAGAGTTGAGTATGCTCTCCATCGACACGATGTTGGGCTTGGCGTTGGGCACCTCTATACCTATGGTTCCCTTTCCCGGTATCGGCGCGATGATGCGTATGCCGAGAGCCGAGAGGCTCAGCGCGATGTCGTCTTCCAGGTTGCGTATCTTCGATATGCGCACGCCCTGTGCCGGTGTTATCTCATACAGTGTTATCGTGGGGCCTACGGTGGCCTTGATGCTGCTTATCTCCACTCCGAAGTTGCGCAGCACCTCCACTATGCGGTTCTTGTTTGCCGTCTGTTCGGCCATGTCGATGTACGGCTTGCCGTCGTTCTCATACTTCTTCAGCAGGGCGAGAGTGGGGTAGTGGTAGTTTTCGAGGTCGAGCTTGGGGTCGTACGGTGCCTGTTCGTCGCCGTCTTCGTTCACCAGACTGTTTCCCTTGGCCTTTTCCTCGTCCTTGCCGAGGGTGATGTCCATCTTCGTTTCCTTTTGGCCCTTCTTGTCCTTCGCGTCTCCGGCCGTCGTGCCGTCACTGCTGTCATTGTCTCCGGCCGGGTCCTCCGCGCTGTCCTTGTCCGTGTCTGTATTCTTTTCCGTGTCCTTGCCGCTGTCTTTTTCCGTGTCGGCCGGTGCAAATTCCTCGCTGTCGAAGTCTATCGTCTGCGTCTCCGGGTTGTCAAACACCTCGGGGTCTTCCTCCGTTTCCGGCACGGCGGGAGCCGGTTCTTCCTCCTCCCTGGCCTTGTCCTTGCCGTTGCTTATCTCAAACTTCACCCTGCTCGTGAAGTAGTTCACCGGGTTGAGCATCTTTCTCACCACATACACCGTCTCCGTGCTTATGTAGGTGAGGAATCCCACAGCCACGAGACACAGCAGTGCCGCCAGTCCCGGGGTGCCGATGAGGTTCTCTATCCATTGCGCCATGTACTGGCCGTGGTCTCCGCCGGTGTTGAATCCGCTGTCGGGAAACAGCGGCGATATGAATTTGGCGAGTGCCGTCGATGCCCACACCATGATTATGGTCATGCAGACAAACCATTTTGACAGGTTGATTATGTACACCCTCATCAGCTTCAGCGATACCATGATGAGGAACAGGGGTATCATAAACGCCGGAATACCGAAGCAGCGCTTCACGAAAAAGTTCGCCATGTATGCGCCTATCGAGCCGCAGTTGTTCATGAATTCCCTTTTCGTGTTCATTATCTCGCCTGCCACCGGTGTTTCTATAAGGCTCTGGTCGGCATTTCCCGTTGTGAAGTAGGAGATGAACGCCATCGTCATGTATATCGCCACAATCAGCGATGTCAGTCCGAGCATGAAGTTCAGCTTCTCGTTGTGAAACACTTTGTCTATGCCGATGCTTTCGCTGAATGATGTCGTATTATTTGATTTCTTACGTTTTGCCATGTCTGTTACAACTCAATTATTCTGCAAAAGTAGCAGAAAAAACTTATATTTTACAATAAACTCATAGCTTTTTTGTATTTTTGCAATTCGAAAACAGCTGATAATGAAAAAAACATTATATAACAAGTACGACAAGTCGCTGATAGCGTCGCTGCCGCGTGTGCTTTTCGAGGGGCGCATCATCGTTGTCGTGTCCGAATCGGAAGCCGAGCGTGCTGTCGGTTATCTGCTCTCGATGCCGGTGCTCGGTGTCGATACCGAGACACGTCCGTCGTTCAAGCGGGGTGTCATTCACAATGTGGCCCTGCTGCAGGTGTCCACATACGACACCTGTTTCCTTTTCCGTTTGAACCATACCGGCATCACGCCCGCCATCAAACGCCTGCTTGAAGACACTACGGTGCCCAAGATAGGGTTGTCGCTGCACGACGATCTGACGATGTTGCGCAGGGCGGCCGACTTCGTTCCGGGCAACTTCATCGACCTTCAGAAGCACGTAAGGGAGATAGGGGTGGAAGACCTCAGCCTGCAGAAACTCTATGCCAACTTCTTCGGACAGAGGATAAGCAAGCGCGAGAGGCTCACCAACTGGGAGGCCGACGTGCTCACCGACAGGCAGAAGCTCTATGCCGCCACCGATGCCTGGACCTGCATCAGGCTTTACGAAGAGCTGGTGCGCCTCAAGTCTACGGGCGACTACACGCTCGTTATGACGGATTCCGGTGCCGGCGAACAGACGCCGCAGCCGTCCGGCGATTCGCCGTCGGAACATTCAGAATAGTGAAACACCATACAATTTACATATATGTATAAGCAGATATATCTGAAGCGTGGCAAGGAAGACAGCCTGAAACGCTTCCATCCGTGGGTATTTTCGGGTGCCATCCACCATGCCGACGAAGGTATTGAAGAGGGTGAAGTGGTGAGGGTAATCACTTCCGGCGGCGATTTCATTGCCGTGGGACATTATCAGATAGGGTCGATAGCGGTGCGGGTGCTGTCGTTCCGCGACGTGGCCGTAGACGCCGCGTTCTGGGAGTCGCGCCTGCGGTCGGCCTTCGGGCTGCGCGTTGCCATGGGCATAGCAGACAACCCCACCAACAACACCTATCGTCTGGTGCACGGCGAGGGCGACTGTCTGCCCGGCCTCGTTGTCGATGTATACGGCCGTACGGCCGTCATGCAGGCCCACAGTGTGGGCATGCACGTGTGCCGCAGGGAGGTGGCGCAGGCCATCGTCGGCGTTACCGGAGGGCGTATAGACAACATCTACTACAAGAGCGAGACCACTCTGCCCTTCAAGGCCGACCTGGGACAGGAGAACGGGTTCATCATCGGCGGCAGCGACGACAACACGGCCATGGAGAACGGCCTGCGTTTCCATGTCGACTGGCTGAAGGGACAGAAGACGGGCTTCTTCGTCGACCAGCGCGAAAACCGCGCACTGCTCGAGCGTTACGCCCACGGCCGCAAGGTGCTCAACATGTTCTGCTACACCGGCGGATTCTCCTTCTACGCCATGCGCGGCGGAGCCTCTCTGGTGCACTCCGTGGACAGCAGCGCCAAGGCCATCGAGCTTACCCGCCGCAATGTCAGTCTCAATTTCCCCGGTGACGCACGCCACGAGGCTTTTTGCGAAGATGCGTTCAAGTATCTCGACGAAGCGGGAAGCCTCTACGACCTCATCATCCTCGACCCGCCGGCCTTCGCCAAACACCGCGGAGCCATACGCAACGCCCTCAAGGGCTACTGCCGTCTCAACGCCAAGGCGTTCGAGAAGATACAGAGCGGCGGCATACTGTTCACGTTCTCGTGCAGCCAGGTCATTACGAAAGACAATTTCCGCAACGCAGTATTCACCGCCGCCGCCATGTCGGGTCGCAAGGTGCGCATACTGCACCAGCTGCACCAGCCGGCCGATCATCCCGTCAATATCTATCATCCCGAGGGAGAATATCTCAAGGGGCTTGTTCTGTACGTAGAGTGACACACACCGTCTTGACAACCGAAGAAACCGTATCGGCATATATAGCGCGCCACAATATGTTGGATCTGGAGAAAAAGCATATTGTGGCCCTCAGCGGCGGGGCCGACAGCGTGGCCCTGCTGCTGATAATGCTGTCTTTGGGTTACGACGTGGAGGCCGTCCACTGCAATTTCCATCTGCGCGGTGACGAGTCGTGCCGCGACGAGCGTTTCGTCCGTGAACTGTGCGGCCGGCGCGGCGTGCCTTTCCATACCGTACACTTCGCCACCGCCGACTATGCCTCGCTGCACAAGGTGAGCATAGAGATGGCGGCACGCGAGTTGCGCTACCGCCATTTCGAGCAGTTGCGCCGCGACATAGGTGCAGCCGACATCTGCGTGGCCCATCACAGTGACGACAGCGTGGAGACGCTGCTGATGAATCTTGTGCGCGGCACCGGCATACACGGCCTTGCCGGCATACGTCCCGTCAACGGATACATACGCCGTCCGCTCCTCTGCCTCAGCCGTTCCGACATAGAGGGCTATCTCTCCGCCCGGGGGCAGGACTACGTCACCGACAGCACCAACCTTGTGGCCGACGTTACGCGCAACAAGTTCAGGCTGAACATAATACCTCTGCTGAAAGAAATAAATCCCTCAGCCGCCGACAACATCCGCCGTACGGCAGAGTATGTGTCCGAAGCCGTGCGCGTGTTCGACGATGCCATGGCCGCAGGGCGCGCGCGCGTCACCGTAGCCGGCGGTGCCGAATCAGATGGAACGGGGCCGTCGGGCGATGAATTGCGCGGTGTCACCATCGACGTGTCGCGGCTGTCGGCCGAGCCTTCGCCGGAGTGTCTGCTGCACAGTATACTCGGCGGCTATGGCTTCACGCCCTCTCAGGTGGAGCAGGTGTATGCCGGCATCGGCGTGCCTTCGTCGGGACGGGTGTACCATTCTCCCCGTTTCGATTTGCTTATAGACCGCGGCCGCATCATCATCGAGCCGCAGTTTGTTGCGGCGAGGCCGCTGAAGATGCCGGAGCCGGGTGTATATGTCATTGCCGGCGGTCGCCGTCTGTCTGTTTCCATAGATGACATCGACAGCGGTTTCGTTCTGCCGCGATCTGCCGCTGAGGTGTGTCTCGATGCCTCCGGGGTAAGGTTTCCGCTGACTTTGCGCCCCGCCGTTGCCGGCGACCGCTTCGTCCCTTTCGGCATGCGCGGCTCTAAACTCGTCAGCGACTATCTCACCGACCGCAAGCGCACTCTTTTCGAGAAGCGCCGCAGCATGGTGCTCACCTCCGCCTCCGGCGAAATAATCTGGCTTGTGGGCGAACGGCCCGACAACCGCTTCCGTATAACGGAGCGGAGCCGCAGGGCCGTAAGGCTGAAAGTTTTTGATATTTAAACGCTATAATATTTAAACGCGAAGACGCAGAGGCGCAAAGGTTTTTTTGAACACAGAGACACGGAGACACAGAGATTTGTATTTAAACGCAAAGACGCAAGGGCGCAAAGATTTTTTGAGAGAACAAAAGCACACTATTTTTATTGATACGCCCCGCAGGGGCAGCAAGCGCATAGCCCGGGGCAGAGCGAAGCGGCACCCCGGGTGTAACACGAACGTGGGAAATCGCCCTGAAAGGGCAAAAGCATTAAATATCAGTTACTTACATTGTGTCTAATAATGCTTTTGCCCTTTCAGGGCGCAGGTGGTGTGCGGCATGTCAAAACCCGGGGTGCCGCTTCGCTCTGCCCCGGGCTATGTGCTTGCTGCCCCTGCGGGGCGTATCAATACGTTACGGTGCGCTTCTGTTACTAAAATATCTCTGCGTCTCCGCGTCTTTGCGTTTAAATACAAATCTCCGCGCCTTTGCGTTTAAATACAAATCTCTGCGTCTCCGTGTCTCTGCAAAAAAAAACTTTGCGCCTCTGCGGCTTTGCGTTTAAATATGCGTTTAAAAACTTTTCTTTAAAGTTTACACCGTGATGTCCAGCTCTTCCGCATCGCCCTTGCGGTCGATGTGTATTGTCGTGCCGGCGGCGGGTTCGCTGTTTATCAGCAGTTCGCTCAGGCCGTCCTCTATGTATGTCTGTACGGCGCGCTTCAGCGGACGTGCGCCGAACTGCACGTCGTAGCCCTTCGAGGCCACCAGCTCCTTTGCCCTGTCGCTTATCTCCACCTTGTAGCCCAGGGCCTCCACACGCTTCACGAGACTGCCTGTCTCGAGGTCGGTAATCTTCTTTATCGCCTCGAGGTCGAGCTGGTCGAACGTTATTATCTCGTCCAGACGGTTGAGGAACTCCGGCGAGAACTGCTTGCCGAGCGACTTCTGTATGATGCCGCGCGCATACTCCTTGTCCTTGTCGTTGAGGGCCGGCCCCATCGTCGTGGCGTTGAATCCCACGCCGCGCGAAAACTCCTTCAGCTGTTTTGTGCCCGCATTGCTCGTCATTATGATTACCGTGTTGCGGAAGTCGACGAAACGGCCGTTGCCGTCGGTCAGCCTGCCCTCGTCGAGCACCTGCAGCAGCAGGTTGTACACGTTGCCGTGAGCCTTCTCTATCTCGTCGAGCAGCACGATGGAGTAGGGGTGGCGGCGTACGCGCTCCGTCAGCTGTCCGCCCTCCTCGTAGCCCACATATCCCGGAGGCGCGCCTATCAGTCTCGACACGTTGAAACTCTCGGTATACTCGCTCATGTCGATGCGTATCAGTGCGTCGGCGGAGCCGAACATGAACTCTGCCAGCTTCTTCGTCAGATAAGTCTTGCCCACACCCGTAGGCCCGAGAAACATGAACGTGCCGATGGGGCGGTTGGGGTCTTTCAGCCCCACGCGGTTGCGCTGTATGGCCTTCACCATCTTGTCGATGGCCGCATCCTGCGCTATCACCGCCTTCTTCAGCTCGCCGGCCATGCCTTTCAGTCGTATGCCTTCGGCCTGCGCCATGCGCTGCACGGGCACTCCCGTCATCATCGACACCACGTCGGCCACGTCGGCCTCCGTCACGGCCTGCCGCTCGCAGTCCTCGCCGCTGGTCCACTTCTCGTTCAGTTCCCTCAGTTCGGCCTCCAGTTGTGTCTGTCTGTCGCGGTAGCCGGCAGCCAGTTCGAAGTTCTGGTTTCTTACGGCGTTCTGCTTTTTCTCCTTTATATACTTTATCTCCTTCTCCTTTTCGGCTATCTCCGGCGGAATACGCACGCTGCCCAGATGCACGCGCGAGCCCACCTCGTCGAGTGCGTCGATGGCCTTGTCGGGAAACTGGCGGTCGGTGATGTACCGGCCTGTCAGTTTGACACACGCCGCCACGGCCTCGTCAGTGTATGTCACATGGTGGTGGTGCTCGTAGCGGTCTTTTATGTTGCGCAGTATGGCGAGCGTCTCGTCGGCGGTGGCCGGTTCGACGATTACCTTCTGGAAGCGCCTCTCCAGTGCCCCGTCCTTCTCTATGCTGTTGCGGTATTCGTCGAGCGTGGTGGCGCCGATGCACTGTATCGTGCCCCGTGCCAGTGCTGGCTTGAGTATGTTGGCGGCGTCCATGCTGCCGGGCGTGGAGCCGGCCCCTATTAGCGTGTGTATCTCGTCGATGAAGATGATTACGTCGGGGTTCTGCTCTATCTCCTTTATCAGTGCCCTTATGCGCTCTTCAAACTGTCCGCGGTATTTCGTGCCCGCCACCACCGATGTCATGTCGAGGCTTATCACCCGCTTGCCGAAGAGCACCGGCGACACGTGGCGCGAGGCTATCATCTGCGCCAGCCCCTCTACGATGGCGCTCTTGCCCACGCCCGGCTCTCCTATCAGTATGGGGTTGTTCTTCTTGCGGCGGCACAGTATCTCTACCACCCGTGCCATTTCGCGTTCGCGTCCCACCACGGGGTCGAGCTTGCCCTCGGCGGCGGCCTTTGTCATGTCGGTTCCGAAGTTGTCGAGAACCGGGGTCTTTGTCTGTTGCGTCTGTGTCTGCGTGGCAGTGCCTTTGGGCGTGCCGTCCTGCCGGTAGCCGCCCGAAGCGTGTGTGCCGTCCGTCTCTTCATCGTCGTCCTCGTCGGGCAGCCTTATGCCGTCGCGGGTGTTGCCATTGAGCTGAAGCATGGCAAAAACGTCTTCATAATTCATATTGTTTATTTCTAATATCTCCTTGGCTCCGTTGTTCACCTGGTCGTGCAGTATGGCGAGCAGCAGATGGCGCTCGTCTACACGCTGCGTGCGCTGTATACGTGCTTCAAGGACAGCGAGTTTCAGAATATTGCTCGCCTTTTCGTTTAACACAAGTTCTGATGTCTTTATCGGCTGGTACAGTTCGTCTTCCCTCACTCTGTTCTCCAGGCCGGTTCTTATCGTCTGCAGGTTGATGTTGAGTCTTTTAAATATGTCGGCCACCGGTCCGTCTTTTATTCTGAGCATGCCGAGCAGCAGATGTTCCGGTCCGACAGAGCGGCTGGCCAGTCGGGTGGCCTCTTCCCTGCTGTAAGCGAGAATTTCAGATACTTTGGGTGAAAATTGGCTGGTCATATACTTTGGTTCCTCCTTTTGTTTTCTTCTTGTTGTTTTATTTTTAATGGTTTATTGTTCCTTTATGTTTATTGCAAAAGGTGTGCCAAAAAGACGGAAACGCAGAGATTTTTTATTTAAACGCAAAGGCGCGGAGGTTTTATTTAAACGCAAAGACGCGGAGGCGCAAAGATTTTTTTAGGAACACAGAGGTTGTTTTTAAACGCAAAGACGCAGAGACACAAAGATTTTTTTAGGGGAGACACGGAGGCACAGAGACACGGAGATTTTTATTTAAACGCAAAGACGCAAGGACGCAAAGATTTTTTTAGAACACGGAGACACAGAGACACGGAGAACCTCGGGGCGGAAACGCTTGCAACGGAACATCATGCAGGGTACGCCCCGAAGGGGCAGCAAGCACACAGCCCGGGGCAGAGCGAAGCGGCACCCCGGGTATAACACGGGCGTTGGCAATCGCCCTGAAAGGGCAAAAGTATTGAGCGTCAATCACTTACGTTGCGTATGTATAATGCTTTTGCCCCTTCGGGGCGCCGGTGGTGTGTGGTATATCAAACCCCGGGGTACCGCTTCGCTCTGCCCCGGGCTGTGTGCTTGCTGCCCCTTCGGGGCGTACCCTGCATGATGTTCCGTTGCAAGCGTTTCCGCCCCGAGGTTCTCCGTGTCTCTGTGTCTCCGTGTTCTAAAAAAATCTTTGCGTCCTTGCGTCTTTGCGTTTAAATAAAAATCTCCGTGTCTCTGTGCCTCCGTGTCTCCCCTAAAAAAATCTTTGTGTCTCTGCGTCTTTGCGTTTAAAAACAACCTCTGTGTTCCTAAAAAAATCTTTGCGCCTCCGCGTCTTTGCGTTTAAATAAAACCTCCGCGCCTTTGCGTTTAAATAAAAAATCTCTGCGTTTCCGTCTTTTTGGCACACCTTTTGCAATAAACATAAAGGAACAATAAACCATTAAAAATAAAACAACAAGAAGAAAACAAAAGGAGGAACCAAAGTATATGACCAGCCAATTTTCACCCAAAGTATCTGAAATTCTCGCTTACAGCAGGGAAGAGGCCACCCGACTGGCCAGCCGCTCTGTCGGACCGGAACATCTGCTGCTCGGCATGCTCAGAATAAAAGACGGACCGGTGGCCGACATATTTAAAAGACTCAACATCAACCTGCAGACGATAAGAACCGGCCTGGAGAACAGAGTGAGGGAAGACGAACTGTACCAGCCGATAAAGACATCAGAACTTGTGTTAAACGAAAAGGCGAGCAATATTCTGAAACTCGCTGTCCTTGAAGCACGTATACAGCGCACGCAGCGTGTAGACGAGCGCCATCTGCTGCTCGCCATACTGCACGACCAGGTGAACAACGGAGCCAAGGAGATATTAGAAATAAACAATATGAATTATGAAGACGTTTTTGCCATGCTTCAGCTCAATGGCAACACCCGCGACGGCATAAGGCTGCCCGACGAGGACGACGATGAAGAGACGGACGGCACACACGCTTCGGGCGGCTACCGGCAGGACGGCACGCCCAAAGGCACTGCCACGCAGACACAGACGCAACAGACAAAGACCCCGGTTCTCGACAACTTCGGAACCGACATGACAAAGGCCGCCGCCGAGGGCAAGCTCGACCCCGTGGTGGGACGCGAACGCGAAATGGCACGGGTGGTAGAGATACTGTGCCGCCGCAAGAAGAACAACCCCATACTGATAGGAGAGCCGGGCGTGGGCAAGAGCGCCATCGTAGAGGGGCTGGCGCAGATGATAGCCTCGCGCCACGTGTCGCCGGTGCTCTTCGGCAAGCGGGTGATAAGCCTCGACATGACATCGGTGGTGGCGGGCACGAAATACCGCGGACAGTTTGAAGAGCGCATAAGGGCACTGATAAAGGAGATAGAGCAGAACCCCGACGTAATCATCTTCATCGACGAGATACACACGCTAATAGGGGCCGGCTCCACGCCCGGCAGCATGGACGCCGCCAACATACTCAAGCCAGCACTGGCACGGGGCACGATACAGTGCATCGGCGCCACCACGCTCGACGAATACCGCAACAGCATAGAGAAGGACGGGGCACTGGAGAGGCGCTTCCAGAAGGTAATCGTCGAACCGGCCACCGCCGACGAGACGCTCGCCATACTGCGCAACATAAAAGACCGCTACGAGCACCACCACCATGTGACATACACTGACGAGGCCGTGGCGGCGTGTGTCAAACTGACAGGCCGGTACATCACCGACCGCCAGTTTCCCGACAAGGCCATCGACGCACTCGACGAGGTGGGCTCGCGCGTGCATCTGGGCAGCGTGCGTATTCCGCCGGAGATAGCCGAAAAGGAGAAGGAGATAAAGTATATAAAGGAGAAAAAGCAGAACGCCGTAAGAAACCAGAACTTCGAACTGGCTGCCGGCTACCGCGACAGACAGACACAACTGGAGGCCGAACTGAGGGAACTGAACGAGAAGTGGACCAGCGGCGAGGACTGCGAGCGGCAGGCCGTGACGGAGGCCGACGTGGCCGACGTGGTGTCGATGATGACGGGAGTGCCCGTGCAGCGCATGGCGCAGGCCGAAGGCATACGACTGAAAGGCATGGCCGGCGAGCTGAAGAAGGCGGTGATAGCGCAGGATGCGGCCATCGACAAGATGGTGAAGGCCATACAGCGCAACCGCGTGGGGCTGAAAGACCCCAACCGCCCCATCGGCACGTTCATGTTTCTCGGGCCTACGGGTGTGGGCAAGACTTATCTGACGAAGAAGCTGGCAGAGTTCATGTTCGGCTCCGCCGACGCACTGATACGCATCGACATGAGCGAGTATACCGAGAGTTTCAACGTGTCGAGACTGATAGGCGCGCCTCCGGGATATGTGGGCTACGAGGAGGGCGGACAGCTGACGGAGCGCGTACGCCGCCACCCCTACTCCATCGTGCTGCTCGACGAGATAGAGAAGGCTCACGGCAACGTGTACAACCTGCTGCTGCAGGTGCTCGACGAGGGCAGGCTGACCGACGGCAACGGCCGTTTCGTCGACTTCCGCAACACGGTAATCATAATGACGAGCAATGCGGGCACAAAACAGCTGAAGGAGTTTTCGCGCGGCGTGGGATTCAACGCCACGACGATGGGGCCGGCCCTCAACGACAAGGACAAGGAGTATGCGCGCGGCATCATACAGAAGTCGCTCGGCAAGCAGTTCTCGCCGGAGTTCCTCAACCGTCTGGACGAGATAATAACGTTCGACCAGCTCGACCTCGAGGCGATAAAGAAGATTACCGACCTCGAGACAGGCAGTCTCGTGAAGCGTGTGGAGGCCCTGGGCTACAAGGTGGAGATAAGCGACAGGGCAAAGGAGCTGGTGGCCTCGAAGGGCTACGACGTGCAGTTCGGCGCACGTCCGCTGAAGCGCGCCGTACAGACATACATAGAGGACGGCCTGAGCGAACTGCTGATAAACAGCGAACCCGCCGCCGGCACGACAATACACATCGACCGCAAGGGCGATGCGGAAGAGCTGGACATCACGGTGTAAACTTTAAAGAAAAGTTTTTAAACGCATATTTAAACGCAAAGCCGCAGAGGCGCAAAGTTTTTTTTTGCAGAGACACGGAGACGCAGAGATTTGTATTTAAACGCAAAGGCGCGGAGATTTGTATTTAAACGCAAAGACGCGGAGACGCAGAGATATTTTAGTAACAGAAGCGCACCGTAACGTATTGATACGCCCCGCAGGGGCAGCAAGCACATAGCCCGGGGCAGAGCGAAGCGGCACCCCGGGTTTTGACATGCCGCACACCACCTGCGCCCTGAAAGGGCAAAAGCATTATTAGACACAATGTAAGTAACTGATATTTAATGCTTTTGCCCTTTCAGGGCGATTTCCCACGTTCGTGTTACACCCGGGGTGCCGCTTCGCTCTGCCCCGGGCTATGCGCTTGCTGCCCCTGCGGGGCGTATCAATAAAAATAGTGTGCTTTTGTTCTCTCAAAAAATCTTTGCGCCCTTGCGTCTTTGCGTTTAAATACAAATCTCTGTGTCTCCGTGTCTCTGTGTTCAAAAAAACCTTTGCGCCTCTGCGTCTTCGCGTTTAAATATTATAGCGTTTAAATATCAAAAACTTTCAGCCTTACGGCCCTGCGGCTCCGCTCCGTTATACGGAAGCGGTTGTCGGGCCGTTCGCCCACAAGCCAGATTATTTCGCCGGAGGCGGAGGTGAGCACCATGCTGCGGCGCTTCTCGAAAAGAGTGCGCTTGCGGTCGGTGAGATAGTCGCTGACGAGTTTAGAGCCGCGCATGCCGAAAGGGACGAAGCGGTCGCCGGCAACGGCGGGGCGCAAAGTCAGCGGAAACCTTACCCCGGAGGCATCGAGACACACCTCAGCGGCAGATCGCGGCAGAACGAAACCGCTGTCGATGTCATCTATGGAAACAGACAGACGGCGACCGCCGGCAATGACATATACACCCGGCTCCGGCATCTTCAGCGGCCTCGCCGCAACAAACTGCGGCTCGATGATGATGCGGCCGCGGTCTATAAGCAAATCGAAACGGGGAGAATGGTACACCCGTCCCGACGAAGGCACGCCGATGCCGGCATACACCTGCTCCACCTGAGAGGGCGTGAAGCCATAGCCGCCGAGTATACTGTGCAGCAGACACTCCGGCGAAGGCTCGGCCGACAGCCGCGACACGTCGATGGTGACACCGCGCAATTCATCGCCCGACGGCCCCGTTCCATCTGATTCGGCACCGCCGGCTACGGTGACGCGCGCGCGCCCTGCGGCCATGGCATCGTCGAACACGCGCACGGCTTCGGACACATACTCTGCCGTACGGCGGATGTTGTCGGCGGCTGAGGGATTTATTTCTTTCAGCAGAGGTATTATGTTCAGCCTGAACTTGTTGCGCGTAACGTCGGCCACAAGGTTGGTGCTGTCGGTGACGTAGTCCTGCCCCCGGGCGGAGAGATAGCCCTCTATGTCGGAACGGCTGAGGCAGAGGAGCGGACGGCGTATGTATCCGTTGACGGGACGTATGCCGGCAAGGCCGTGTATGCCGGTGCCGCGCACAAGATTCATCAGCAGCGTCTCCACGCTGTCGTCACTGTGATGGGCCACGCAGATGTCGGCTGCACCTATGTCGCGGCGCAACTGCTCGAAATGGCGGTAGCGCAACTCGCGTGCCGCCATCTCTATGCTCACCTTGTGCAGCGAGGCATAGTCGGCGGTGGCGAAGTGTACGGTATGGAAAGGCACGCCGCGCCGGCCGCACAGTTCACGGACGAAACGCTCGTCGCGGCACGACTCGTCACCGCGCAGATGGAAATTGCAGTGGACGGCCTCCACGTCGTAACCCAAAGACAGCATTATCAGCAGCAGGGCCACGCTGTCGGCCCCGCCGCTGAGGGCCACAATATGCTTTTTCTCCAGATCCAACATATTGTGGCGCGCTATATATGCCGATACGGTTTCTTCGGTTGTCAAGACGGTGTGTGTCACTCTACGTACAGAACAAGCCCCTTGAGATATTCTCCCTCGGGATGATAGATATTGACGGGATGATCGGCCGGCTGGTGCAGCTGGTGCAGTATGCGCACCTTGCGACCCGACATGGCGGCGGCGGTGAATACTGCGTTGCGGAAATTGTCTTTCGTAATGACCTGGCTGCACGAGAACGTGAACAGTATGCCGCCGCTCTGTATCTTCTCGAACGCCTTGGCGTTGAGACGGCAGTAGCCCTTGAGGGCGTTGCGTATGGCTCCGCGGTGTTTGGCGAAGGCCGGCGGGTCGAGGATGATGAGGTCGTAGAGGCTTCCCGCTTCGTCGAGATACTTGAACGCATCTTCGCAAAAAGCCTCGTGGCGTGCGTCACCGGGGAAATTGAGACTGACATTGCGGCGGGTAAGCTCGATGGCCTTGGCGCTGCTGTCCACGGAGTGCACCAGAGAGGCTCCGCCGCGCATGGCGTAGAAGGAGAATCCGCCGGTGTAGCAGAACATGTTGAGCACCTTGCGGCCGTGGGCGTAACGCTCGAGCAGTGCGCGGTTTTCGCGCTGGTCGACGAAGAAGCCCGTCTTCTGTCCCTTCAGCCAGTCGACATGGAAACGCAGGCCGTTCTCCATGGCCGTGTTGTCGTCGCTGCCGCCGATGATGAACCCGTTCTCCTGTCCCAGGTCGGCCTTGAAGGGCAGAGTGGTCTCGCTCTTGTAGTAGATGTTGTCTATACGCCCTCCGGTAACGCCGACGATGGCCTGCGCCACCTCCCTGCGGCACACGTGCATGCCCACACTGTGGGCCTGCATGACGGCCGTACGGCCGTATACATCGACAACGAGGCCGGGCAGACAGTCGCCCTCGCCGTGCACCAGACGATAGGTGTTGTTGGTGGGGTTGTCTGCTATGCCCATGGCAACGCGCAGCCCGAAGGCCGACCGCAGGCGCGACTCCCAGAACGCGGCGTCTACGGCCACGTCGCGGAACGACAGCACCCGCACCGCTATCGACCCTATCTGATAATGTCCCACGGCAATGAAATCGCCGCCGGAAGTGATTACCCTCACCACTTCACCCTCTTCAATACCTTCGTCGGCATGGTGGATGGCACCCGAAAATACCCACGGATGGAAGCGTTTCAGGCTGTCTTCCTTGCCACGCTTCAGATATATCTGCTTATACATATATGTAAATTGTATGGTGTTTCACTATTCTGAATGTTCCGACGGCGAATCGCCGGACGGCTGCGGCGTCTGTTCGCCGGCACCGGAATCCGTCATAACGAGCGTGTAGTCGCCCGTAGACTTGAGGCGCACCAGCTCTTCGTAAAGCCTGATGCAGGTCCAGGCATCGGTGGCGGCATAGAGCTTCTGCCTGTCGGTGAGCACGTCGGCCTCCCAGTTGGTGAGCCTCTCGCGCTTGCTTATCCTCTGTCCGAAGAAGTTGGCATAGAGTTTCTGCAGGCTGAGGTCTTCCACCCCTATCTCCCTTACGTGCTTCTGAAGGTCGATGAAGTTGCCCGGAACGAAGTCGGCCGCCCTGCGCAACATCGTCAGATCGTCGTGCAGCGACAACCCTATCTTGGGCACCGTAGTGTCTTCAAGCAGGCGTTTGATGGCGGGCGTGATGCCGGTATGGTTCAAACGGAAAAGGAAACAGGTGTCGTATGTGGACACCTGCAGCAGGGCCACATTGTGAATGACACCCCGCTTGAACGACGGACGTGTCTCGGTATCGACACCGAGCACCGGCATCGAGAGCAGATAACCGACAGCACGCTCGGCTTCCGATTCGGACACGACAACGATGATGCGCCCCTCGAAAAGCACACGCGGCAGCGACGCTATCAGCGACTTGTCGTACTTGTTATATAATGTTTTTTTCATTATCAGCTGTTTTCGAATTGCAAAAATACAAAAAAGCTATGAGTTTATTGTAAAATATAAGTTTTTTCTGCTACTTTTGCAGAATAATTGAGTTGTAACAGACATGGCAAAACGTAAGAAATCAAATAATACGACATCATTCAGCGAAAGCATCGGCATAGACAAAGTGTTTCACAACGAGAAGCTGAACTTCATGCTCGGACTGACATCGCTGATTGTGGCGATATACATGACGATGGCGTTCATCTCCTACTTCACAACGGGAAATGCCGACCAGAGCCTTATAGAAACACCGGTGGCAGGCGAGATAATGAACACGAAAAGGGAATTCATGAACAACTGCGGCTCGATAGGCGCATACATGGCGAACTTTTTCGTGAAGCGCTGCTTCGGTATTCCGGCGTTTATGATACCCCTGTTCCTCATCATGGTATCGCTGAAGCTGATGAGGGTGTACATAATCAACCTGTCAAAATGGTTTGTCTGCATGACCATAATCATGGTGTGGGCATCGACGGCACTCGCCAAATTCATATCGCCGCTGTTTCCCGACAGCGGATTCAACACCGGCGGAGACCACGGCCAGTACATGGCGCAATGGATAGAGAACCTCATCGGCACCCCGGGACTGGCGGCACTGCTGTGTCTCGTGGCTGTGGGATTCCTCACCTACATAAGCACGGAGACGGTGTATGTGGTGAGAAAGATGCTCAACCCGGTGAACTACTTCACGAGCAGGGTGAAGTTTGAGATAAGCAACGGCAAGGACAAGGCCAGGGAGGAGGAAGAACCGGCTCCCGCCGTGCCGGAAACGGAGGAAGACCCCGAGGTGTTTGACAACCCGGAGACGCAGACGATAGACTTCGACAGCGAGGAATTTGCACCGGCCGACACGGAAAAAGACAGCGGCAAGGACACGGAAAAGAATACAGACACGGACAAGGACAGCGCGGAGGACCCGGCCGGAGACAATGACAGCAGTGACGGCACGACGGCCGGAGACGCGAAGGACAAGAAGGGCCAAAAGGAAACGAAGATGGACATCACCCTCGGCAAGGACGAGGAAAAGGCCAAGGGAAACAGTCTGGTGAACGAAGACGGCGACGAACAGGCACCGTACGACCCCAAGCTCGACCTCGAAAACTACCACTACCCCACTCTCGCCCTGCTGAAGAAGTATGAGAACGACGGCAAGCCGTACATCGACATGGCCGAACAGACGGCAAACAAGAACCGCATAGTGGAGGTGCTGCGCAACTTCGGAGTGGAGATAAGCAGCATCAAGGCCACCGTAGGCCCCACGATAACACTGTATGAGATAACACCGGCACAGGGCGTGCGCATATCGAAGATACGCAACCTGGAAGACGACATCGCGCTGAGCCTCTCGGCTCTCGGCATACGCATCATCGCGCCGATACCGGGAAAGGGAACCATAGGTATAGAGGTGCCCAACGCCAAGCCCAACATCGTGTCGATGGAGAGCATACTCAACTCTAAGAAATTCCAGGAAAGCAACATGGAACTGCCGTGTGCCATCGGAAAGACCATAACGAACGAGGTCTACATGTTCGACCTGGCCAAGATACCGCACCTGCTCGTTGCCGGCGCAACGGGCCAGGGAAAGTCGGTGGGACTGAACGCCATCATCACCTCGCTGCTGTACAAGAAGCATCCGGCGGAACTGAAGATAGTGCTGATAGACCCGAAGAAGGTGGAGTTCAGCATATACGGCCCGATAGCAAACCATTTTCTGGCCAAGGTGCCCGACGAGGATTCGGAACCCATCATAACGGATGTGACAAAGGTGGTGCGCACACTCAACAGCCTGTGCAAGGAGATGGACACGCGCTACGACCTGCTGAAGATGGCCGGAGCCAGAAACATAAAGGAATACAACAAGAAGTTCAGGGAAAGGCAGCTCAACCCGCTGAAGGGACACAAGTTCATGCCGTACATCGTTGTGGTAATCGACGAGTTCGGCGACCTGATAATGACAGCAGGCAAGGAGATAGAGCTGCCCATAGCACGCATAGCGCAGCTGGCACGCGCCGTGGGCATACACATGATAATAGCCACGCAACGCCCCACCACAACCATCATCACGGGTAACATCAAAGCCAACTTCCCTGGGCGCATAGCCTTCAAGGTAAGCGCGATGATCGACTCGAAAACCATCCTCGACCGCCCGGGAGCCAACCAGCTGATAGGCCGCGGCGACCTGCTCATACTCAACGGCAACGAGCCTGTGCGCGTGCAGTGCGCCTTCGTGGACACGCCGGAGGTGGAGAACATAAACGGGTTCATTGCCAAGCAGCAGGGCTATCCCACACCGTTCGAACTGCCGGAACCCGACACCGACAACGGCGGCGGAGCCGACGGCTCGGCCGATGTGGACATACAGCATCTCGACCCGCTGTTCGAAGAGGCGGCACGACTGATAGTGCTCAACCAGTCGGGAAGCACGAGTCTGATACAGCGCAAGTTCTCGATAGGCTACAACCGCGCCGGCCGACTGATGGACCAGCTGGAGAAAGTGGGCGTGGTGGGTGCCGCCATGGGCAGCAAGCCTCGTGAGGTGATGATACAGGACGAGGTGAGTCTTGACAACCTGCTGAGCGCATGGACGAAGAGATGACGGAGACACGGCGTGAAACGGAACTGCCGGCAGACACGCAGCAACATGAGGACAAACAATCATAAAACAAAGAAAAGACAATGAAAAGAACAGGACTGACATTGATTTCGCTGCTGATGTGCAGCATAATGATGGGACAGACGGCCAGAAGCGTGCTCGACAAGATAGCTGCAACGGTGAGCAACCGAACCGGCGTTACGGCAAACTTCAGTATCTCCGACGGCAAGGCGAAGTCGCTTGGCGGCACAATATCGGTGAAAGGAAAGATGTTTCACGCCACCACAACGCAGGCCGACGTGTGGTTTGACGGCAAGACGCAATGGACCTACATGAAGGGCAACAACGAGGTGAACGTAAGCACCCCGACCGAAAGCGAGCTGCAGGCCATCAACCCGTACAACTTCATAAACATATACAAGACGGGATTCAAGTACAGCATGAAAAACCAGGGCAACAACTGCGAGATACATCTTACCGCAACCGACAGCAAACGCAAGCTGCAGGAGATGTACATCTATGCCAACAGGTCGACATACGTGCCCTCGCAAATAAAGATGAAGCAGGGAACAAGGTGGAACGTGATAACCATCAGCAACTTCAGGAAAGCGAAACTGAACGACAACATGTTCAGATTCAACCGCAAGACACATCCCGAAGCTGAGATAATCGACCTGAGATAACAGTGCCTGCAACAACCCAGGAAACCGGAACAAACATAACAAACAACAAAACATAATAAACAACAAAACATAATAAAAAAAGACACAACAACATGAACATGTATTTCACAGGACTATTGATTGCATCATGCACCCTCCTCATAATAGGAGCATTGCACCCCATCGTGATAAAGACAGAATACTACACCGGCGTACGCCTGTGGTGGGTGTTTCTGGTAACGGGTCTGGCAGCCATCATAGCGGCCCTGTTCATTGAGAACGTCGTCGTTTCGTCGCTGCTCGGCATAACGGGAGCCTCGCTGATATGGTCGATTGTAGAACTCTACGAGCAAAGGGAACGTGTGCTGAAGGGTTGGTTCCCAATGAATCCGAAACGGAAAAAGGAATATGAAGAATTTCTATGAAAACACTGCTCATCCTCATAGGAAAGACCAACGACAAGCATTTCGCTGCCGGCATCAGTGAATATGTACAGCGTATAAACCATTACATGCCGTTTGAAACGGTCACTATCCCGGAACTTAAAAACACCAAGAACATCACGGAAAACCAACAGAAACAGGCGGAAGGCGAACTGATAGCCAAATATCTGCAGCCGACCGACTGCGTGGTGCTGATGGATGAGCACGGCAAGGAATACCGGAGCATGGAGTTTGCAAGATGGCTCACGCAAAAGCAGAACACCGTGCGCAGGCTCGTGTTCATCATCGGAGGCCCCTACGGCTTCTCACAACAGGTATATGACAGGGCTGACGACATGGTGTCACTCTCGAAAATGACGTTCTCACACCAGATGGTACGCCTCATTTTCACCGAACAACTGTACAGGGCATGCACCATCATAAGGGGAGAACCTTACCATCACGAATAGTCACGGGCACTGCACACACGCAAAAAAAGAAAGGATGTACACCGGGTACATCCTTTCTTTTTATATTAATAAGTTATAAGATAAAATCTTTACTTAAAGAAGTTCGTAACGTCTTCGTTAGGAACCATACGCTCATCAAAGATGTAAGCTCCGGTCTTGGGGCTCTTCACCATCTTGATGACCTTTGTATAAGCACGCCCATCCTTTGAACCTTCATGGAGGGTGGCGACGGTTTTCTTTGCCATATCTTAAGAGCTATATTGTTAGTTATTTAATTTCTTTGTGAAGTGTCATCTTCTTCATAATAGGATTGTACTTCATCAATTCCATTCTCTCGGGAGTGTTCTTACGATTCTTGGTAGTAACGTAACGGCTTGTGCCGGGCAGTCCGCTATTCTTAATCTCTGTACACTCCAGAATAACCTGTACTCTGTTGCCTTTTGCTTTCTTTGCCATAGTGCTTAGTCTCCTATTACTTTAATGTCCTTCCACTCGCAAAATCCCTTTGCTACAGCCTGCTTAAGAGCGGCGTCGAGACCCACCTTGTTAATCATGCGCAATCCTGCGGCGCTTATCTTCAGGCTGATCCAGCAATCCTCCTCTACATAGTAGAATTTCTTGCTGAACAGATTGACATCAAAGCTGCGCTTGGTGCGATGTTTTGAGTGGGACACATGATTACCTATCTGTGCTTTCTTTCCCGTAATCTGACAAATCTTCGACATTTCTATCTAAGTTTTTGATTCCTTTTTTATAACTTATTCCAAACAGAGTGCAAAGTTAGCATATTTTTTAGAATATCCAAAATATTATTCGGAAAGAATCAATATTTTAAGAAATATTTTATATTATTCCGCCTATTGCACTATCTTGACTCCTCTGCATCGGCATCTTCCGCACTGCTTGTCTCTTCTTTCAGAAAGTCGAGGAACATCTGCAGGGCCTTGTTGGTGGCCACGGCAAGATTGATGTCGCGGCCGTTGTCTTCGTCTATCTTTAACGTCACCACCTTGTCAGCCGAGCCGCATGCAAGCCATATCGTTCCGACGGGTATCTCGGGAGTTCCGCCCGAAGGTCCCGCTATGCCGGTGGCCGCTATGGCATAGTCGGTGCCAAGCGTCTTGCAGGCGCCCTTCACCATCTCCACGGCCACCTCCTCGCACACGGCCGTCTTCTCCTCCAGCAGGCCGTGATCCACTCCGAGCAGGTTTTCCTTCACCTCGTTGACATAAGAAATGATTCCGCCCTTGAAATATTTCGATGCTCCGGGCATGGAGATGATAGCCTCGGCTATACGTCCTCCGGTGCAGCTCTCGGCCGTGCCAAGGGTCTTTTCCATCTCCCAGAGTTGCAGACTTATCTCTCTGCTTATTATCTTGCTTTCAAAATCCATATGTGTTTATTTAAATGTTACTTTCGAGAATGCAGGCTTGTCGATGCTGCAGAAGTCTCCGTCCAAATACTTGTAATATCCCGTGATGCCTATCATTGCCGCATTGTCGGTGGTATAGCTGAACTTCGGGATGTAGATTGTCCATCCGTAGCGGGCGGCATGGTCGCGGAAAGCATTGCGCAACCCGTTGTTGGCGCTCACTCCCCCGGCCACGGCCACATGCCTGATGCCCGTCTGCTTTACGGCCTTGCGCAGCTTCTTCATCAGAATGTCGACGATGGTATACTCCAGACTGGCGGCAATGTCTTCCTTGTGCCTTTCGATGAAGTCGGGCTCCGACGCCGTCCAGTCACGCAACGAATAGAGGAACGAGGTCTTCAGTCCGCTGAAACTGTAGTCCAATCCCGGTATCTGCGGCTCGGCAAACTTATAGGCATGCGGATTGCCCTGACGCGCCAGGCGGTCTATTATCGGGCCTCCGGGATAGCCGAGTCCCATCACTTTCGAGCACTTGTCGATGGCCTCACCGGCCGCATCGTCTATTGTCTGCCCGAGCACCTCCATGTCGTTGTAGGCGTTCACCCGCACAATCTGCGAATTTCCGCCGCTGACAAGCAGGCACAGGAACGGCAGCGGAGGCACGGGAGCATCCGACCCGGCCTCGCGTATGAAGTGGGCGAGCACATGCCCCTGCAGATGGTTGACGTCGATGAGCGGTATGCCGAGCGAGCGCGCAAAACCTTTGGCAAAGCTCACGCCCACGAGCAGTGAGCCCATCAGTCCCGGACCGCGCGTGAAAGCTACGGCCGTAAGCTGCTCTTTAGTTATCCCCGCGCGCTTTATGGCCTGATCCACCACCGGCACAACATTCTGCTGGTGGGCACGCGAGGCAAGCTCCGGCACCACGCCTCCGTAGCTGCGGTGTATCTCCTGGCTTGCCGTGACATTGCTCAACAGCACGCCGTCGCAGAGCACTGCCGCCGACGTGTCGTCGCAACTGCTCTCTATACCTAATATATATATGCCTTTTTTTTCCGCCATATCTTAATGAGTCAAAATCTCCACACCGTGTTCTGTCATGAGGAACGTGTGCTCCCACTGTGCGCTGGGCTTCTCGTCGCCGGTTATCACCTCCCATCCGTACTCGTCGTCGGCATCGATGAACACCTTCCACGTGCCCATGTTTATCATCGGCTCGATGGTGAACACCATGCCGGGCACGAGCAGCATGCCCGTACCGCGGTAGCCGTAATGGGCCACCTCCGGCTCTTCGTGGAACTTCAGTCCCACACCATGGCCGCAGAGGTCGCGCACCACACCGTAGTGATACTTGTCGGCATGCTTCTGTATGGCATGCCCGATGTCGCCCACAAAGCAATAGGGTTTGGCGGCTTCGGCGCCTATCTCGAGACATTCCTTTGCCACACGCACGAGCTGTTCCTTCTCCGGGGTGGTCTTGCCTATGACGAACATCCTGGAAGCATCGGCATAATAGCCGTCGAGAATGGTCGTGAAATCAACGTTGATGATGTCTCCCTCCTGCAATACATCCTCTTCCTTGGGTATGCCGTGGCACACCACCTCGTTTATGCTCGTGCACACGCTCTTGGGAAACCCCTCGTAATTGAGGCATGCCGGCACGGCACCGTGGCCCACGCAATAGTCGTAACAAATCTTGTCTATCTCGAGTGTGTTCATGCCTGCATGTATATGCTTCGCCACCTCGTCGAGAACGCCGGTGTTCACCTCGCCGCTCTTTCTGATGCCTTCTATCTGCTCCGGCGTCAGAATCAAGTCACGCGTAGGTACAAGCTTGCCTTTGTTCTCCCAATACATCACCTTTTCGTCCAGTTCGGTGATTCCCTGCGATGGATCAACGTGCCATCTTTTCTTTCTCTTAAACATAATTGTCTATGCTTTAAAAAACACTGCAAAAGTACAATATTTCTTTCAAATAACGGCAATTATGGTGCTTTTCTTGTACATACCACACTTTTTCTCAGGCCAGCATGCGCTTCATGTATCTCCTCATCACCTTGCGGGCTGCGCCCAAACGGTTTTCCACGCTTTTGTAGTTCTCGTCAAGATACTCCGATATTTCCGAAACCTGCATGCCGCAGACAACGTTCAGACGGTAAATGTTGCGCTGCCTGTCCGACAGCCGGGCTATGCCCCGTTCCAGAATCTCGCCCATTTCCACCGCCGAATACACCGAACAGTAGTCCTCGCCACGGTCACCCGCCGCCGTCTTGCGTATGTAGTGCTCGTACTCTTCCACCGAAACGCGGTGTCTCCAGTGGTCACATATCATATTGCGCGCCATCGTATACACAAGGCACGGTAACGTAACGGCCGAAATCATCCTGCCGGATTCGAGCAACTTCAGAAATATGTTGTGCACGATATCCTCGCTTTCCGCCGCACATTCCATACTCTTCGAGACAAAGGCCTTCACCTCTTCAACATGCTGCATGTAATAGTCAGCTATCAGTTTTTCGGAAATTTCAGGTTCTGTCATTTGGTTTTCAGATTTTGGTTTTGTCAAAGGCAAAGTTAACAAATTTCTTTCTAAGACCCACAGATATTATCAACGAAAATCATCCGGCAATCAAAAAATCACCCGCTAACCGACAATTCACCCACCGCCATGTGCCATTCCACACCACCATGACGTTTTGGCACACTATTTGCTTTCATACAGACAAAGAACAAGAGCAACAAAACAACAACCATATAACAAAACAAAACACAATGCAGAAAGGTAATATCGGGGTTACAACCGAGAACATATTCCCCGTCATCAAAAAGTTCTTGTATTCGGATCATGAGATTTTCCTGCGCGAGATGGTGTCGAACGCCGTCGACGCCACGCAGAAACTGAAGACGCTTGCCGACAAGGGCGAGTTCAAGGGCGAACTCGGCGACCTTACGGTACACGTCTCCGTAGATGACAAGGCCGGCACCATCACCATCAGCGACCGCGGCATCGGCATGACCGAAGAGGAGATAGACAAGTACATAAACCAGATTGCCTTCTCGGGAGTGAACGACTTTCTCGAGAAGTACAAGGACAACGCCAACAACATAATCGGCCACTTCGGACTCGGATTCTACTCGTCGTTCATGGTCAGCAAGAAGGTGGAGATAGTGACACGCAGCCACAAGGAGGGCGCGAAAGCCGTGAAATGGAGCTGCGACGGCAGCCCCGCCTACGAGATTGACGACGCCGAGAAGGAGGGACGCGGCTCAGACATCATCCTCTACATCGACGACGACTGCAAGGAATTTCTCGAGAAGGGCAAGATACAGGAGCTGCTCAACAAGTACTGCAAGTTCCTGCCCGTGCCCGTGGCCTTCGGAAAGAAGACGGAGTGGAAGGACGGAAAGCAGGTGGACACCGACGAAGACAACATTATAAATAATGTGGAACCGCTCTGGACAAAGGCTCCGAGCACGCTCAAGGACGAAGACTACAAGTCGTTCTACCGCACGCTCTACCCCATGCAGGACGAGCCTATGTTCTGGATTCACCTCAACGTCGACTATCCGTTCAACCTCACCGGCATACTCTACTTCCCGCGCATCAAGTCGAACATCGACCTGCAGCGCAACAAGATACAGCTCTACTGCAACCAGGTGTTCGTCACCGACCAGGTGGAGGGCATCGTTCCCGAGTTCCTCACACTGCTGCACGGCGTGATCGACTCGCCCGACATACCGCTCAACGTGAGCCGCTCGTATCTGCAGAGCGACCGCGACGTGAAGAAGATATCCACCTACATCACCAAGAAAGTGAGCGACCGCCTGCAGAGCATCTTCAAGGAAGACCGCAAGGGATACGAGGAGAAGTGGGACGACCTGAAGCTGTTCATCAACTACGGAATGTTGAGCGAGGAGAGCTTCTACGACCGCGCCAAGGACTTCGCGCTGATGAAGGACACCGAGGGCAAGCACTTCACATTCGACGAATACCGAACACTGATAAAGGACAACCAGACCGACAAGGACGGACAGCTCGTCTACCTCTACTCCACCAACAAGGAAGAGCAGTACAGCTACATAGAGGCAGCCAAGGCAAAAGGCTACAGCGTGCTGCTGCTCGACGGACAGCTCGACGTGCCTGTGGTGTCGATGCTCGAGCAGAAGCTGGAGAAGAGCCGCTTCACACGCGTTGACAGCGACATCATCGACCGCATCATCGCCAAGGAAGACATAAAGAAGAGCGAGCTGGGAGATGACGAACGTGACAATCTGTCATCCGTATTCCGCTCGCAGATGCCCAAGCTGGAGAAGGCGGAGTTCTATGTAGAGGTGCAGAGCCTGGGCGAGACGGCATCGCCGGTGGTGATAACCCAAAACGAATACATGCGCCGCATGAAGGACATGAGCCGCTTCCAGGCCGGCATGAGCTTCTACGCACAGATGCCCGACAGCTACAACCTCATACTCAACAGCGACCATCCGCTGATAAAGAAGGTCATGACCGACTGCAACGAGAACACGGCGGAGGCCCTGAAGCCAATCATCAGCGAGCTGAAAGGCCAGGAGGCACGCCGCGCGGCCCTCAACCAGAGCCAAAGCAAGAAGAAGCCCGAGGAGATAACGCAGGAGGAGAAGGACGACCTGCAGAACACCGAGAAGACCATCAGCGAGCAGAAGGACAAGAAGACGGCCGTGCTCACCGACTACGCCAAGGGCAACAGCATCGTGCACCAGCTCATCGACCTCGCACTGCTTCAGAACGGCATGCTGAAAGGGGCGTCGCTTGACGCGTTCCTCAAGCGCTCCATCGAGCTGATAAAATAACGCGTAAGCGAAACGACACATACACCAAACGAAGGTGAAACGGTGTCAAGATTAGGCTCGTCATAGACTTGTAGGGACATATTCTTGTATTTGTCCGTCCGACAAACGTTGATTATTAATACGTTACAAGCGGACAAATACAAGAATATGTCCCTACTTTGTATTGTGTCAGCATTTTGACACCGTCACAGTCACCCCTTTATTTACCTTGCGAAAGTGCCGCTTTTGGGCTTCAAAAGCGGCACTTTTGCGTTGCAATATGGGCACTTTTGAAGCCCGAAACGGCCCTCTCTGCTTTTCTTACAAAGGGCATTGCTTTTCTTGCCAAGGGGAATACAGCAGCTGTCTCTTATACACATCTGACGCTGCCGACGACTCCTTACGTGTAGA